>Ga0209542_10005233_pt1 | contig 26082 bp, 20 predicted proteins | sample RifCSPhighO2_01_FD_184028 | JGI IMG/M metagenome (GOLD analysis project Ga0209542, IMG submission 184028) | Soil microbial communities from Rifle, Colorado - Rifle CSP2_plank highO2_0.1 (SPAdes) (version 2) | ecosystem: Environmental > Terrestrial > Deep subsurface > Rock core/Sediment ...
ATTTCCCCTTGAGCTTTTCTCCAACCCAGATCGCGGATATAAGCAAGATGCTGTGTTTTATCAACGATTAATTGAATCTTAAGTTTTTTTCTATATTTTTTGACAACATCCTGTGTTTCGTCTTTTGAGCCGCCATCAATTATCAAAACATTGAAATGACGATCTGTTTGTTTAGTCAACGAGTGCAAGCACAGGTTTAAACTTTTTGCCCTGTTGTAAGTAGCTATAACAACCGTTAAAGTTTTCTCCATTTTCGAAATAAATAAATAAATACAGCTTTCGTATAAATAAGGGTAATTGTAAAACAAAAAATTGGATGCAAAAACCAAGCCGGATCACGCTTCTTCAAAAAACCTTTAAGGCTTACTAATGAAGGTTGAATCAGAGTAAGAGAAAAAATAATAAATAAAAAAAGCTTTAAATAATTGTTTGAGGAAACAATATGATATCGGCGATTTTCAACTCTTGTAAGATAAAGCAAGGTAAAGTAGCGATTTCTCTTTCTAAGAAGAGAAAAAAGAGTGTCGCCGGTTTTATGGATAATTGAGTTTTTAACTACCGCAAAAGTATTGTAGCCTTTCTTTACGACATCATAAACAACATCTATATGAAAATAATATTTGGGATCAACTTTTGCCTTTTTAAGAATTTCCCTTTTTATAATAAATCCGTTTGCACCAACCGTCGGCAGATTTTTAGCTGAAAATTTTACTTTGAAATAATTCCCCTTATCAACAGCTTCTCCGGCAAGTTTGTATCCCTTTTGAAAACAAGACTGTTTATCCGCCTTGTTTAAATAATAAGGAATCGGGTCGTTCACTCCAAACATGGCAACATATCTGTTAAAGGGTGTTTCTGTTTTAACGTATGCGTAATACAGCGGATAACTGGCAGTTATTCTTTGGTCTTTTGTAAATGGGGCAGTAATTTTTTTAAGCCAGTTTTTTTCCGGAAGAATATTGTCAGACCCAAAATCGGCAATCAGCTCTCCCTTTGCTTTTTGTAAACCATAGGCCTTTGCTTCTTCTGCTTTTGACCCACTTCTTATGATTATTTTACACTTGTATTTTCGGGCAATCTCTAAAGTCTTATCATTTGATCCGCCGTCAACAATGATTATTTCAATTTTTTTTTGGGGATAGTTTTGTTTTCTTATGTTTTCAAGACAGGCATCTAATGTTCTTTCACTGTTATAGGTTGCAATAATTGCGCTTATTGAAGGAGAATAAATCTTTCTCATTTATTTATAGCAGATATCGGGATTGGTTCTTGAAAAACGCCTGGAATAAAGTACCAAGCATTTTGTTTGCTTTAAAACTTTTATTTGATGAAGAGTTCTTGGAGATATAATAAAAAAATCTCCAGTCTTGTAAATTTTTATCTTTGTCTTCTGGCTTTTAAGATTACTTAATTTTAATCTCATTTCTCCACTAAGCAAGTAAAAAAACTCTTTTGTTTTATTATGATAATGACCGCCCCAAATGCTCCCCTTTTTCATAAGCAAAACATTGCATTGAGAAAAATTTCCTTTAAAAACCTCGATTAAATTCCCTCTGCCATCTTTCCTTGTATTAATTTTCATTTTTTTTGGGTTGGAAATCAAGCAGTTTACTCAAATACTTAACCGCCAGAAAAACAAGAAATTTAACATCCTGCACATTTCTGATACTGAATATTTTTCGCTTCATAAAACCGACAGACCAGAAGGAATTGTAACAGTTACGAATCGCTTTTTTTAATTCGGCACCGGTCAGTCTAGTTTTCAAAATCGGCTCGCTCATATCAAAACGTTCGTAGTTTGAAGTTTTAAGCCAGTTATTCCTGACCGCTTCTTTATACAGCGCCGTTCCAGGATAAGGAATCAGAAGTGTTGCCTGAAGAGTATCAATATAACCCTTTTCGAAAAGAGAATGCGTAAATTCTACCGTTTTTTTTACCTCTTCCTTAGTTTCCCAGGGATAACCAAACATTACAGTCACATGTGGCTCAAGACCTGCTTGCTTTGCCATTTTCAACGAATTTTCAAGCACCTTAGCCGTCGTCCCTTTATTTAACCGATCCAATGTTCTTTGATTAACTGACTCCAAACCATAAAGAATAAACCGAAAACCGGCTTTTTTCATAAGCTGAAAGTCCTTCTCTACAAGCGCACCGGCTCTCATATTACAGCCAAAAAATATTTTTTTATTGTAACCGCGTCTTACCATCCCCTGACAGAATTTTTTTAACCAAGCTCCTATAGGAAATGTCCCGGTGTCATCAAAAATTTCTTTTATGCCTAAACCTGTCAAATAACCAACTTCGTCAAGGAGCCGTTCCGGCTTTACTACCCGCCAGTCGGAAAAAAGAGTAGTCCAGGAACAAAAAGTACAACCCACGCCGCCCTGCAAAGAATTTCTCCTCCACCAACAATCCCTTCCAGCCATCGTATAGGTGTTTGGCGTGTATTTGAAATTTCCGTTTCCAACTGAATACAGCTCCCATTTTGTAAGTTTTCTATCTATTAAAGGAAGTTTATTTAGATCATGAACAATTCTTCTCTGAATTGCATTTTTAATTCTTCCCTTTACATCTTTAAAATAAATCCCCGGCTCCAGCACTTTTTTCTTTTTATTCAAAAACTCAATTATATTTAAAAGAAGAAAATCATAATCGCCGCCACAGATGACATAATCTACTTTGGATTTCTCAAAAGATTCTGCCGGAAGAGCGGTCACGTGGTCTCCCATCAAAATACAAATAATTTTGGGAAATCTTTTTTTCAAATTATTAATTATTTGCCAGTGTTGCTGGATAACCGGAGTTTTACTTTCAATTGCTATTAAATCTATGGATTGTTTATCTATTTGATCAGCAAACTCTTTGTAAGTTCTTTTTTCCGCCACGTAATCAAGCCAAAAAACCCGGTATCCTTTGCTTTTAAGTAGCGTTGCGGCAGACGCCGGAATAACAGGATAAATAACATAAGAGCTTAATGGACTTCTAAACCACTGGAATTGGCGGTTTTGAGAAAGAAGCGGCACGCCCGGACCCTTAAGCGGTGGGTTACAAATTGCTATCTTCATTCTAAGAAAGAAAACAATTTCAAAAAAAACTTTTTAACAAAACTTTTTAAAAATTTCCAACCGTAGTAAAGATGGGTTAAAATTATGCCGATAACCGCTAAAATCGAAACTAACAGATTTTTTTTACGGGCAATGTTAACTCCTTCAAAAAGTAATAAAAGACTATATACAAAAAGAGGCAAAAAAACGAGCCTGTAAAAATTTGGCCGGTTAATTTTAAAAAAATATAAAAGAAAACTGCCTAAAAATAAAATAACCAAATATAAAAGAAAAATGGTTGGAAAAAAATATTGAAGCTGAAATGAAGTTTCCGGATAGGCTAAACTGAACCAGCCTCTTTGTGATCCATACCTTCCTATTTGCTTTAAATGAGGAATGAACAGAGCTTTCCTATGATGATAAACAGACAAGCGGGGGTCGTAATAAATTCCTTTTTTAAACTGATTCAGTATAAGAAGACAAAGTTTTGTATCTTCCCCAGGATAAAGTTTTTTTTCAAACCCGCCGATTTTTTTAAAAATATCGCCTCTTACGATTAAGTTTGCCGCCGGAAAATCATATATGGTTCTTGCTTTTAGCTTTCTGCTTCTATGTATTCCTGCACCCAAGCTTCCCATGTAGCTTTCCCAGACAGCGCCGCTTGCTTTCTGCATCGTATCATCACTTAGCGGCGTCAGAAGCGGCCCACAGGCTGCAAGAACATTCTTTTTGTTCATTATTTTAATCACGTTTTTTAAATATTTGCTCGGTACAAAAACGTCGTCGTCGTTGAAAATAAAAATTTCACCTTTACCAAATTTTAATATCTTATTTCTTTTTGCGGAAACATCGGTGCTGATTTTTTTATCTGTAATTATTCTTGCAAATTTGTATTTTGTTTCGAAAGTCTCTGTTGTAGAGATAAGAAGCTCAAAATTCCTGTAAGTTTGTTTTGAATAACGATAAATTGCCTCTTTTAAAAAATTTGTTTCTCTTTCAACCGGAATAATTATACTGATAAAAGCCGCTTTTTTCGCTTTTATATGCTTTATCTTTGACATTTAACCAATATTTATTCTGAGATTCAGTTTTTTGTTGTATTTCCATTTTCTTTGATTTCCGTCATCATAATATTTGACTATTCTTAACCTGTAAAAAACCGCCAGCGTATCAATAAGCATTTCCGTTACGCTTCTAAAAAAATTTTTGCTAACATGGCTTTCCAACTCCAACCAATCAAGCTCTATAGGTGCTTCGTAGATTCTTTTAAAGCCCAATCTGTCGGCCACGGATAAAATTTCAATATCAAAAGCCCATTTTTTTACCAAAAGACGCGGTAAAACTTTTACAAGAACCTCTCTTCTAAAAAATTTCATGCCCAGCTGTGTATCCCTAATCCTTAACCCAAATAATATCTTAACCAAAACACCATAGGTTTTAGAAACAATTTTTCTCCACCAAGGATATTTTACTTTAGAAACCGGATGCCATTTACTGCCGACGATAATGTCTGCATTGTACCACTCAAAATGAGCAAGAAGCATTTGCAAACCCCTTGGATTTAAATCCGTTCCTCCATCAATAAAGGCAACCAGGTTTCCCCTGCTTTTTGCCATTCCATATCTAAGCGCATAACCTTTCCCATAATTATTGCTATATCCGACTACTTTTATATTTTCTCCCTTGACTGTTTTAGCCCTCTTGAAAGTATTGTCAATTTTTCCATCCACAACAACAATTATTTCAAAAGCATATTGCAGCCTGCTTAAGACATTTCTTATTTTCTTGATGTTTGAGACAACTGTCTTTTCCTGTTTATAGCAGGGTATTATTACTGAAATAAGTTTAATTTCACCTCTCATACTTAAAATAATATAAGACAAAAATAATCAGCAATAACAGAATGGAAGATATCATAACATATAATATTTGAGAAAAGGAGCTATGAAATAAGGATATCAAAACAACTTGAGTTACCGCACAAACTATTGGAAAGACTAATATTTTCTGTTTTCTTAGCGAAATATAATAGTTCACGAATAGATTAGAAATATTGTAAAAGAGAAAGTAAATACCTATTAATCCTAAATAAGACGATATTGAATGGTAATTTTTTCCGTAAAAAATCGTAACAATAAAATCAGGGTAATAAAAATAGATCAAAACTATAAGAAGTGAAACAGATATTGACAACAACTGCGACAGCTCAAAAACCTTTCTAGAAGATTGTCCCGATTCTTTTTTTTTCGTCGACAGGGGAAGAAGAACGACTGCAATTGAAGAAGTTGCAAACAAAATTACTCTTCCGATGGTGCTCATGGCCGCATATAAACCAGCATCAAAACTGGAAAAAAAATGTTTAACTAATAACAAATCTGTCGTAACCATCAGGCCCATCCCTACTAAAGGCATACCTATCCACATTGCAGACAAATATGTTTTTATGGCAAAAGTTTGCTTCCTTTCCTTATACTTAAATACAAAGGCAAGAGGTTTTAAAGAAAGGACACAATATAAAATTGTAATTATCAGCAGTCCCGTTGTAACGCCAAAAACACCAAAACCAAAAAAAATCGCCATAAAAGTTACAAAAACCTTAAATATTGAATAAACTATCTGTATCCACGAATAACTAAAAAATTTAAGAAGTCCCTGTAAAGTTGCCATATTAACGGTTGAAAACAGGCTAAACGCATACGTCAGTCCAGTAATAAAAATCAACATAGAATTTTCTATTTTCAAAAAATCGGCGATCGGTTTCTTTACTATAAAAAAGAAAATCGTAATTGCTAAACAAAAAAATAAGATTCTTATGAGGAAAAAATTAAAAATAGATTTAATTCCCTGGTAGTCATTTTTTGCCGACAAGCTTGCCATTTTTCTTACAATTACCGTATTGAACATAGCAGTAGGAAATCCGGCTATATACAAAAAGGAAATTAAAGAAGCAATTACAGCGTACTCTTCAGGTTTAAGCATTCTCCCAACAATTATATGGAAAAGGTATGCGGAAAAATTCCCGACTGTACTGCCAATAAAAACAAAAAAACTTCCTTTTATTAACTCATGTCTAAGTAATTTATTTAAAATTTTGTTCATTTGCCCGGCTAAGAGATCCAATAACCCCTCGTAAAAAGAATCGTAAGTACGCAAAAAAGAAGATAAAACAATATAAAAATCTTTTTTCTCTTTCTTATATCAAGCGAACCTAAAACAATAAAAATTGGAAAAGCAGCTAAAATATATCTGGGCATTGAAGACAAACTTCCGGTTAAAGTAGGACCTAAAACTACAGCCAGTGAAAAGAGCAGCCAAGATTCCGGTATTTTCCTTTTCCAAGCAAGGTACAGAAGATAGAGTGATAAATGGAACATAAAAAATTCCAAAACGGCAATAAAAAAGTCGTAAGAAGAGAAGGGGACGGTTAAAAAAATCTTGAGGTAGCGATAATAAACCTGCGGTAAAAGAATCAAATCGCCGCCGCTTCGTCCAGCGCCAAAAGCGGGTTGAGCGTGAATAAAAATAAGAGGATCCGCAAACTCTTTTGCAAGATAGAACATATACCCGATAAGCCCTACGGGAACTAAAAGAAAAGCGCCAACTAAACGAACAGCTGAAGACAAGGAGGCCAAAATTGCAAATAAAAAAATCTTTTTTTTATATAAAAAATAAAAACTCCCAAGTATCAGAAGTAGAAAAAGACTTTCCGTATAAAGACTGCCAAAAAAAAACGCGGTCGGAAAAAAAAGAAAAAAAATCAAAACCCATTTCCTTTTTTCTGAATTTAATTTCAACTCGTCCAGACCAATCAGCTTCCAAAAAATAAACAAGGAGAACAGCAAGCTTAGGTTGCTTATAATAAATCCGGAAATCACAAAATTTCCGCCAAAAAGCGGAGCTAAAAAACGAATAAGAAGCGGGTAAAGTGGAAAAAAAGCCTGTTCATATTGAAAATATCCGCTTTTGGCAATAGAAAGATAATGAACTCCGTCGAAGTTTGCCCAGGGGATTGTACCGAAAAAGGAGTTTTTTTCCGGCAGTATAAATCTTCCAAGAAAATTTAACAGCTCAAGATTTAATCTCCAGATTATAAAAATTATGGTGATAAATCTGCAGGATGGGTATTTCCTAATAAGCGCTTTTATAAACTTTCTCATAAACTCTTATTGTTTCTCTGGCTGTTTTTTCCCAGGTAAATTTTTTTGCCTGCTCAATTTCTCTGTTTCGCAATTTGGCTATTTCTTGATTTGACATTTTCAACACTTTTTCAATTCCCTCTTTAATACTTGCAGCGCTTTTCGGATCAACAAGGATTGCGGCATCTTTTACAATTTCCGGAATACTTCCGCAAGCCGAACAAACAACGGGAGTACCGCAAAACATCGCATCAAGAATGGGCAATCCGAAACCTTCGTAAAATGAAGGTTCTAAATAAACTTTTGCAAGCTTATATAAAATACTCAGATCTTCACTTGGAACATATCCTGTTTTTATTATGTTTCTCTCCAAGTTTAGCTCTACTATTTTATCATCAATTAATCTTTTTTCCTTTAGGTCTTTTTCAAGAAAAGCTTTGCCGACGAAGATTAAATCTGTTTGCGGATATGACTTGTGGATTTTGGCAAAAGCACTAACAATTCCAAAAATATTTTTGTTCCAATTAACATCACCAACATAAAGAATAAAGTCATTGTTTAGACCATACTTTTTTCTTATTTGATTTTTCAAATTGTCTATCTCCAGTTCATTAATTTTTTTAAAACTTATCGAAGAAGCAAGATAAACGACATGAATTTTAGCAGGTGGAAAACCTGTCAGCTTTTTGATATCCTCTTTTGAGGAAAGTGAGTCAGTAATTACAGCATCTACTTTATCTAAAGTCTTTTTTTGTCTAAGCCAGCTGATCTTGCCTTTTAAACCTATCGGGAAATACTTTGGAAAAAGCAGAGGAATCAAATCATGAATTGTCACAATTGTTTTAACGCCTTTGTAAATTTTTAAGTTTGCCCTAAATAGATCTAAATTGGGATAATGAAGAATATCTGCTTCTTTCGGCAACTCTTCACCGCTTATAAATTCATAATAATAATTTTTTTCGTCAAACCGTTCCAGATTCTTTATAAGGTTATAATTGTAAATGCCGATCCCTCTATATTTATGAGCGCTTATGATAGGTGTTTTGTCTATGGCAATATTCATATTATTTTCTAAACCCGACTGTTTCCAGTAAAAGATATTAAGCGTTTCGGCACATAAGCTATGAACAGGGCAACAACGGCAACAAGTGATATTGCTTTGCCAATTTTTCTTACTAAAGTGTCTTCAAAATTGACATCTATGAGGTGCTCTCCGCTGTCGACTCTAAAATTTATCAGGCCGTTGGAATAATCAACCCTCTGTTCTTTTCGATCAGCATAAACTCTCCAACCTGGAAAATAAGCCGTATTTATTTTAACATCAATAGGGCTTTCTGTCTTTATGTAAAATTGATAACTTTGAGATTTTATTTTTTTTATCTCAACGTCAGCTTTTCCGGAAACAATTTCGATCTTATTTTTTTTGGCTGCTTGTTTTCCTGTATCGGCAAACCAAAGAGTACTAAAACTATCCCCCAATGTTGCTGTACCTTTCGACCATGTTGGATTTTCTAGATAATAATTATCATAACGAGCTTCATAGATTACCGGTTTTGAATACGGCAGGTAAAAAAAAAGTGCGGCGGCAACAAAAAAAATTGCCAAGAACTTTCCCTGCATTTGGATAATATAGGAAACAAGAAAGGAAGATATCAGAATAACTAGCGAAAGAATCCGCCATGGGTATTGAAAATAAGCAAGGAATGAAAATAATGTCCAAAGAAAAATCGAATTCTCAAGCATCAAGTATAGAGATGCTATTAAAATAATAAAGAAAAAAAGGGGAAGCGGGTTTTTTCGATCTTTAAGGAAAAAAAGTAAAAAAGCCAGAAAAATGGCCAAAATATGAGGAGGACCTATTTGAAAACTCATGCCATCACCGATGCCGAAAACAGAAAAACCGCTTCCCCAGGAAGGAAAAATGAGTTGAAAAAACGCCGGGAAATGATCTTTAAAATTTATGATCTTAAGACCGGTTGTATATTTAGCTTCAAAAATTACCGTAAGAATAAAAAAAGCAGACAATAAAAGAGAGAAAATGAAGCCAAAGAAAAGGAGTAAGAAACGTTCCTTCTTAAGATATAGGTTAAGAATTATTCCATAAAAGAGAGCAAAAAAGAAAAAAACCGCTCCTAAAATGTTGTGGGAGAGAATCAGTAAAGTTAAGCTTATTGCTAAAAGACGAAAATACAGTTTTAAATTTCTTTTTTTAGTTTTAATCAGCTTAGTTACCGTAAATAATGTTAAGGGGGCAAATGCAAAAGCCCATGCTTCCCCAAGTGATCCTCGGATAAAAATATCAAGCAGATGATAGGGAGCGAGAATATAAAAAATGGATCCTGCGAAACTGGCTCTTTTACTAAAAAAACAGTTCAACCATAAATAAAAAGCAAGGGAAGATATTATCAGGGAAAAAGCCAGAGAGAGTTTGGTTGAGTCAATAAAGGAGAAACCAAGCAAATGAATTGTTTCCCCGATATAATTTGGAATTGGGTAAAAAAAACCAAAAAGAGGTACGCCATAACCGTTATTTAGATCCGGCGCCCAAAACGGAATAAGCTGACCGCCACGAAGAACTTTATCAAACTGCCATAAACGGATAATATGGTATTCCCCATCATGAGTTGGTATAAAACCGGGTAAAAAAAAAGATCTTGTGACAAAAACTCCAAAAAGCAAAAGAAAAATAAAGTATAAATTCCCTCTTGCCATCTTTATAATTTTTGCCATTTTCTTAAAAAGAATAAAGTTATAAGACTTAATAAGAACGGTGCAAAGGTGACAATTTTCTTAATTTGCGGCACAATCCCCGTCCAGCTGCGGAAATACATAAATGGAGCAAATCTGAGTTCTAGTCCTAAAGATAAAGCAATTAACAAAGTACTTAAAATATTGCTTTTTTCCATAAGTGCAGAGAAAGCCAGTAACCAGATAAAATACCACGGATACATTTCCTCACGGATCGGAGAGAGCAAAAAAATAAAAATCATCCCCAAAAAGGCGTATTTGAATATTTTCGGAAAATCTGTTTTTTTATTCCGTAGGCTATTCCAAAAGACAACGGCAAAAATGGGCAGGAGAATAATTGTTGCGTATTTGATAAGTACCGAAATCAAGATAGCGCAAAGGGCGAAGATAAATCTTTTTTTGGAAAGCAGATAAAATGAGAAAAATGCAAAAAAAATCATCACTATATCGTTATGGGCAGAGATAAGCGTCTCAATTAAAACTAAAGGATTAAGAGCAAAAAATAAAAGAGAATAAGTATTTTTTTTAGAAAAATTCCAAATCAGATAACAAGTTCCCAAGTAAAAAAACAAAACAAAAAGCTTGAAACTTAAAATCGCCATAACCAAATTATTAAAACTTAAAACATGCGGAAAAAAAGTCAAGATTATCCAAGAAGGGCCGTAAAGGGCCGTTTTGTTTGCCGCATGCATAAAGGCAAGCATCGGCTCACCGGTAATTTCAATCGGCATTAAGACGTAAGGATTTTCTCTATAGAAAAAGGTGATTTTTGCTGTTGCGATATAGTTAAAAATATCATAGGAAAAGGCAGGATAGGAAATAAAAAGAATAATTACCGTTGTAAGAAGAACTTTCACTATTGTCTTTTTGGAAATCCGTTTTCTTTTAGCCAAACTTAAAAACCGCAGGTAAAAGATAAAGAAGAGGAAAATTTGAATAACGTATATTCCTGTTAACAATGCTTTTTGTTCATTTCCAAAGCGAGTAAGAGCTGGTATAAACTGTACCGGAAAATTAGCATTAACCAAAGCATAAGAAAAGAGAGAAAAAGAAATCAAAAGAACATAATAAAAAAAATAAACAGTCATTTTTAATTGATCAGACTTCCGACAATTTCTCTTTGTTTTTTGGAAATCGTAAGGGAGCTTTTAAGATCCAATACTATTTCCGGCTGGTTTTCTTCATGCCAAGACATGGTTTCTGGCTCCGAATTCAGCAAACCTTCTAAAACAGAAAGATGTTTCTCTTTTGCCGCACTTAATGTTTCCGTTTGCTGATCTATTTTTTTTCCTTCCTGCGCCGCCGAAAGAAGAGATAATCCCGCTTTGTTAAAATAATCATCGGATCTTTCCAAAGAAATAATGGCTAAACGGTATTGTCTATATTCAAAAAGCGTTTTGGCTTCAACAAGATATTTATCGGCTGTTTTAAGATAATATTTATATTGTGATAAATTGCCGAAATAATAATATTGCGTCAATTTTTCAACAAGCTGGCGAATTTTATAAAGTTTGTGGTTCGGCATGTAAGAAGGGTATGGAAGAACGTATTCTGAAGCAAAAACAAAAGATTTAGAAATAAAAAGCCAAATAATAAATGGCAAAATAAAAAATGAGAGTTTTAAAATAGTGAAATTCTTATTTCTTTCTTCCATAGAAGAAAACAGCAAATTATTTTTATCTATTTCTCAAATATTTAATATAAGCAACAGGAAAATGCAGACAGGAAAAAAAAGCCCAGACAAAGCCCGGAAAACCATCCATAAATCCCTGGTGTCTTATAAATAACGTCAGAAAACTCGCCGTTGGCTTTATTAAAAAATAACTAATAAAACTGCCTATGTTTAACTTCAAACCTTCCTTTTTTAATAAATAAGAAGTTAATGAGGTATAAGTATCGGCTTTTCTTAAATAATCCGAAAATTTTGGATAGGCATTGTGAATTAAAGGATTTTTTAAATAACCTATCTTACCCTTAATTTCAATCTGCTCATGAACTGTCCTGCACGGAAATCTCCCTTTGCCATTTTTAAAAAGACGGATTACATAATCCGGCCATAAACCGCCTTTTCTCATTTTCTTTCCAAGAAGGGAATTTTCTCGCGGAATATAATAACCGTAAAAGTCAGAATAACTGTCAATTACAGTCAGAATTTCTTTTCTTAAATCTTCCGAGACCAGTTCATCAGCATCAAGCTGCAATATCCAATCTTTTTTGCATTTTTCAATCGCTTTTTGCTTGTTAAGGTGAAAAATTAAAGGATTGTCTGACCTGTATACAAATGCCTTGAATTTCTTGGCGATATCAACGGTTTTATCATTTGAGCCACCGTCGACAATAACTATTTCCTCAACCCAACCGGCAACTCCTTCAAGACACTTTTTTATATTTTTTTCTTCATTGTATGTGGCAATCGCCACAGAAATATTGGCCATAAAAAAGCAAGAAAAAACAAACTAATACCTGATATTATATCAGCAATCTGTCTAAGTCTGGTTTCCCTAAAAACAATCTCAACTCTATGGTTTCCTTTATCCAGAAAAAAATTAAGAAGACCCCTATAATTTGGGTCTTGAAATAAAACATCAACTATGTTTAACTCTTTTCCGTCAACATAAACAAACCAACCCGGGAAATAAAGCGTGTTTTCTAAAACGCGCGCTTTAAAAGATGTGATATCTAGATCATAAACGTGTTTTGTTGATTTTCTCTCAATTATTTTCACCCGACCGCTTCCTTCCACGATCTCCAAAGGTGCTTTTGGCTCTTTCTCCATAAAACGAACGGACCAAATTGGAGCGCTTTCTCCGGTATCGGTTGTCCCGTGATAAACGCCGGAATAAAATATATCCGGTTTGATCTGATAGTCTTTTGCCCTCCAATAATCTTTGTTTAATAAAAGTAAAACCACCAGGATCAAAAATGTGAATATGGTTTTTTTCTTTTTGAGAACTAATGATATTAAAATACCACCAATAATTGCTGGTGAAAAAACCGCAAGAGACAAAAATCTCCAGGGAAATTGAAATTTTTGCAAAATAGTAATTGTTTCATATATCGGCTTAGAAATAGGAAGCATTAGAAAAATAGATACAGCAAAGGAAATTATGCTTAGTAAAACCAGTTTTGAATTCTTATCTTTCCTGCGCAAAAGATAAACTAACAAAATAGGCGCCGCCAATAAAAATAACCACTGCAGAATACCTATTTGAACACTGAAAGATCCGCTTCCTCCAAAAGTCCAATCTGAATAAATAAGCCTGTTTATGGTTTCAAATCTATTAACATATTCTCCTGTTGTCACAATATCGCGAAGCGTATATTTTCCTTCAAAAAAAGCCGGCAGCCAGAAAAAAGCAGATAAAGCAAAACCAAAAACTGTAAATAGCAAACAGTAAACAGCAAACAGCAATTTATTTTTATTTTTTGTCAAAAGCAATGTCAAAGCATAGAAGAAAACAAAAGGGAAAAACATCATTGTTAAAGCATTGTGAGAAAGCATCATTAAGGCCGTAGAAAAAGCACCGCCAGCCAAATAAATCCATTTATATTCTCTTGAAAGTTTATATAAAAAATAACAAACCAAAGGCGGCCAGATAAAAAAGAAGTTCTCACCTATTGCACCGCGAACATATAAATCAACAAAACGATACGGAGCCAGCGTGTATAAAAGACCGGCAACGAAACCCTCCTTTGCCCCAAATACGTTTTTAATCCATAAAAACATGGAAAACCCGCTTAACAAAAACCCCAGCATAAAAACTATCTTTACCGAATCAACCAAGGAAAAATTCAGGAAATGAAAAAATGATCCAAGATAAGAAGGAAAAGGATAAAGAAACATGATTATCGGATGACCGTATCCCCAATTTAAATTCCCAGCCCAGCGGGGAACAATATTTCCCTCTTGAATATTTTGATAAAAATTGGCAATTCTGGCCACATGATCCTGCGTGTCATGACCAAGCGGCAATCCCGGTCTCAAAAGATCAGCAAGAGGAATAAAGGAGATAATTACCAATAAAAAAATCCATTTATTTTTTATAAATATTTTTTGCATTTGAATTTTAAGCAAACAGTTTACTCCTTAATTAAAGCTTCTTGAAAATAGTTATGGCGGGCGTTTTATCAAGATAAGAAACTGTTTGAACTCTTATATAATCTTTATTCATATCAGCCTGATTGCCGACTACCAAAAGATCTCCTTTTTTTATCATCCCTAAACATGTTCCAAAAAAGGCATTGTCTATTAAAAAACAAGTGTTAAAAATTCTTGAGGAGCCGCCGTCATTCAGATATTTTAGCGGATCGTATTTGCTATAAAAAAGATAGAAAATATAAGCCTGTTCTATATCTTTAAGAAAAAAAATGTTCACGTTTTTATTATTATATGAATATGAATTGGCGGTTTTAATTGCTTCTTTGTATCCATACTGCCAGTATTTCTGAGTCTCTGTATTGGTATGAATGAAATATTGATGAAAAAAATAAAAAAAGTTCATTGAAAAAGTTAGAATTATAGGCAGAAGAAGAATTTTTTTCCTTTGACTTAAGAGAAATGATATTGTTGCTGTTAAACCTACTCCCTCAATAATATTAAAAATAGGAAGAGCTGTTAACCCTCGAGAGGCATTTGGAGCATCTATTGCCAGGGCCGCCGGAATCGGCGAAGTCAAAAGCCAATAAAAGATTATGTTTCGTAAGAGGCCTTTGTTCACCAGTAAATAATAGACTCCAATTAAAATAAGCGGTAAAGACGCGAGATATAAAATACCCATTTCCGGCGGATGATGCCTCGGATTATCAAAACCGAGAAAAAGATAGTTTGGATTGAAATAATCCAGATAATTTTCAATGTATTTCTGCACATAAACAAATCTCCGGTTGTGAAAAAATTTGCCCGGAATATAGCCTTCTTTTTCGTCATAGATTATTCTTTCAACTGAATCCTCAAGTAAAACTGTCGGATTCGTAAAAAAAGCAACGCTTCTTCCTCTGACTGTAGTTCTCAAATCAACAAGCCAAAAAAGATTTGTTATTAGGTAAAAAACAATCAGCAGTACAAGCAATTTCTTGCTCTTTTGAAAGGTTTTCTTTGTTGCCAAAAATAGTCCAAAAATTAATAGCGGGGCAAATATTTTTTCACTATGGTAAGTATAGGCGCTTAAAGCTAAAAAAAGTCCTCCAAGAAAAAAAAGGTATTTCTTATTTTCATTTGCAGCTTTTATAAATAACCAAGCCCCCAGCAAAACAAAAAAAAGGCCGGCATTTGCTTCATAAGCAACTCTGCTGAATTGAATTGACCAGGGAGAAATGGAAAAAAAGAACATGGAAAGAATCGAAAACCATTTATTGAAACTATTTCTTTTAAATAATTCTGAGGCTAACAAATAGATTAGAAATATACTTAATGCTCCTAAAAAGGCGGACGGAAAACGGACGGCGAATTCATTCAATCCAAAGATTTTAACTGAAATGCTTGCAAGATATACATAAACCGGCTGCTTGAAATCTCCGAAAGCTTTGAATGACAATGGATAGCTGAACCCATGTTCATCCTTTCCGGTTTTCAGAATGGAATAGGCATTATAACCCCATGAGACTTCGTCCCAATTTAAAGAGTCAGGAGTCTCTCCTAACTTATAAAATCTTAGAAAAAATCCCAAAAAGACAATAAATGCGAAAGTTATATAAAAAAGAACTCTTTTTGTATGATTCATGTTTAAAATTGGCATGTTGTATAAGTTCTCTCTGTTTTTGTCTTTTTTCATATTTCCAAGGCTTTTATTCCGATAAGGTTATTCAAATTGTAAAAATCATGGGAGCTTTCCAAGTAGTTTGGGAAATCGTTTTGATTGCCAACAAATAAAGTTTTGATGCTTTTATCTTCTTTGCTCCACTCTATGGGTCTAAATTCGTATTTTCCAATTTTATGAGTCTTTGCATAACCTCCGGAGATAGTACCGCCTTCTTTGAGATATTTAACCGGATCGTATTGACTAAAAAAAAGAAAAAACATATATGACTGATAAAGATTATTTCTGTTTGAAATTATTATTTTTTCATATTTATCTTCATTTTCTAAAACATAGGGAATTGCTCTGGAAAGTGCATATTGAAAAGAGTCTGATTGCTCTTCTGGGAAAATTATAAAATAGTTTTTGTAAAAAGAAAAAAACGAAAATAACGCTAAAGAAAAAAATCCTAAGTAAATAATCCTTTTATACTTTTCTGCAATATTCAACAGAAGAACTAATCCGCACGATCCCAATATCTGCAAGATCGGCAAAAAGGTGTAAGATCTCATGGCGTGCGGAGCATCCGTAGTTATAGCCGCCGGAATTGGCGCAGATAGAAACCAAAAAATAATAAACGCTTTCTCCCTCCGGCCAATTTTAGCTTTATAAAGATATGTCAAGCCAAAGAGTATTAGAACACTCTCCCAGACGTATAAAAGACCAAGATTGGGAACCTTGTGAGGCTCGCGGCCTGTATTGGAAAAAAGCCAAGCGGGCTTAAAATGCGATAAATACTGATTTGAAACAATCTCAAAGGCAACCAGCCTCCTGTTATTTAAAATCTGACCAAGGATGTCCTTCTTCTCAAGCGCACTCGCTAATTTTAATGCTCTCTTCTCAAATTTTTCATGCTCGGCGGAAAATATATTTGTTGCCTGAAACCGGATCAGTGACACAGGAGTAAGAGATGATTTCAAAAACGGAATTAATATTGGCAAAACAAATAAAAAACCAATCAAGAATGATATTTTTCTCTCCCGCAATTTTTTCCAAAAAAGAGCTGTAAATATTATAAGTATTATTGGGATAATAATTTTTTCCGATTGATAACTCATAAAAGAAAGCGTTGCCAGCATAATTCCAACGACATTTCTTTTATAAAACAGGCAGGCCATGCCCAGGATAAGAAACGCAAGAGCGGCATTTGCCTCGTGTCCTAAACGTGAAATATAAATGTGCCAAGGAGAAACGGCAAAAAGGAAGGCAGTAAAGAGTGCTATGAGATTAGAATTTTTATCTTTTTCAAATAATTTTCTGACTAGATAATAAGCACCTAAAATTGAAAAAATACTTAATATTACTGACGGCAGGCGGACCGCAACGACATTCAAACCTAACAGCCGGACGAAAGGAATTACTAAATAAACGTAAAGTGCAGGACGCCAGTCATCGTACGCCCGGAGGATTAAAGGATATTTTGCTCCATATTCATCTGCTCCTGTTTTTAAAATCGAGTAAGCGTTATAACCGATGGCAACTTCATCCAAAGATGGGCTTGGAGGAATATTCCCAATATCCCAGATTCGTAAAAAAAACCCGCTTAACAAAACCAGCGTCAATAATATCTTAAACGAGATCGGTTTTGAATTTTTATTCATAATTTATTTTTTATCTCAACCTCCGACCGCAACATATATTGCCGGCTGTCCATTTAAATAGTTTATTGTTTTTAATATTCTGGCTGAGCTCGGTATTTCCTTTGAACTGCCAACAAAAAGATATTCAGAACTTCTCGTCTCTTTCTCCCAATTAATGCTCCGAAATGTATATTTGGCGAATTTATTTTCTTCTGCAAATCCTCCTGATTTTGTACCGCCTTCTTTAAGATACTGCCCTGGATCATATTTTGAAAAGAAAAGAAAAAACATGTAGGACTGCTCCAACGGAGGATCATTTCCAACAATGATCTGTTTGTAATCTTTTTCAATTTGCTTAACGTAAGAAACTGTCTCTTTATATCCGTACTGCCAATATTCGGAGTTGAAATAATTATATTGAACAAAATACATATCAAGATAGAATAAAAAGTTGAAAATAAAAGCGCCCATAAAAAGAATCCCAATTGCCATTTTAATAATTCTGTTAAGGTTAATTTTTTGTATAAATAAAGCAAACCAAACAATACCAAGCGCTGTCAGAATTTGAAAGGTAGGAAGAAAATTCAGCGTTCTTACCGGATGGGGAACGCCGGTAGTAATCGCCGCCGGAATGGGAGCGGTAAAAAACCAAAGAACAATCAAGAATTTAACTCGTCTGGGGAAAAAATAAAAAACCAAACTGTAAATTCCAAGAAATAAAAAAGGCAATTCCCAAAGAGATAAATGTCCCATATTCGGAGCTTGATGACGAGCAAGATCACCTGTCACAAATAACCAATTTAAATTGAAGTGAGAAAAGTAGGAATCAGCAATTGCCAAAGCATAAGTTATTCGTCTATTGTCAAAGACTTTTCCTAAGATGTTGTGTTCTTTGTTATCTCTCTCTATTCTTTCCGCTGTCTTAGCTAAAAATTTTGTCTGATCCGCAAAGATACTTACTCCTTTTGCCCTAAGTAAAGCATTGGGAGTGGTAAATGTTGTCCAATAAAAAGGAAGTGTTAATGCAAAAAGCAGCAATATCGGCCATATAATTTTTTTCTTTAAACTTACTAGTTCTTTTCTATAAAGAAGAATAAGAATAAATAAAAAAATCGGAACAAACACTTTTTCACTTTGATAAAGACAAATACTCAAAGAGAAGAAAAAAACAGAAAGAAAGAAAAAACTTCGTTTTAATAGACCTTTGAGAAAAAAATATAATCCTAAAAGATTAAAAGTCAAGGCAACATTTGCCTCAAACGCAACTCTTGAAAATTGGATATGCCATGAAGATACTGCAAGAAGAAAACAGACCAAATGCGGCAAATATGAACTTAAACTTTTAGCTCCTTGTTCTTCTTTAATCAATTCTTTTATTATTAAATAAGCAATAAAAACAGCAATTACCCCAAAAACGGCAGACGGAAGACGAATTGAAAAAGTGTTCAAACCAAAAAATTTTATAAAAGGAATTGACAAATAAGCATAAAAAGCAGGCTTATAGTCATCGAAAGACCTTAAAATAAGGGGAAATCTTGATCCGAATTCATCTCTTCCGGTTTCAAGGATCGAGTATGCGTTATAACCAAGACTTACCTCATCCCAATTTGGGGACGGCGGAATGTCTCCCAATTGCCAAAAACGAAGAGTGAGGGCTAAAATAATAATGATTATTATTAATATTTTATCTTTCATATTTCAAAGGCAACCAGAACCGGTTTATTATTTAGTGATTTAAAAGTTTCTAAAACCTTGGCATTATCAGGAATAGATCGCGGGACATCTATAAATAATTTTCTGCCTAAAAGTGATGATTTTTGCATAATGCTGCGGCTGAAAATAAATTTTTTGAATTGATTCACTTTCACAAATCCAAAGACTTCCCTTTCAAAGAAAGCGCTTTCCCGATATATTTTAGGATTTTCTTTTAGGTAAAAAAGGAAATAAATATACGGCCTGCCTAATTCTGTCGTCACAATAATTTGGTCGTATTTATCTTCATGAGATTTAACATATTGAATCGCCTCTTTATATCCGTACTGCCATTGTTCCGAATATTCAAATGGATAGTGATTGTAATATCCGTGAAGATAGTACAAAAAGTTTACAAAAAGAGTAAAATATATTGCCGTAAAGGCTATTTTATTGTATCTTGATAACAATTTGTGTTGATTTATTAAAATTATTATTTTTATAACACCAACAGCAATTATTATTTGAAAAACGGGCAAAACAGTTTCAATACGAAGGGCATGCGGTGTTTCTCTGGCTGCTGCAGCCGGCATAATACCAATAATTAACCATACGGGAATTAACCACCAATAACCCCTCTTTTCTCTAATTAAAACCAAAAAACCTATGATCAGAAACGGCAGATCCCAAATATATAACTGACCGACATCCTGCGTTGAAAACTTTGGATTTCCGTCGCCCTTTATAAATAAAAAAGAGGGTGATAAATTGTCAAAATAATGTTTCAAGTATTCCTGAAAATATGCGAATCTGCGGTTATGAATTATGCGCGACCATAAAGGGGTAGAGTCTAAACCAGTCAGTTTTTTATCATTCTCCATTTCCTGATTTGTCCGTTCAATAATGCTTAGATCAGAAAAAATATTTACCTCATGAAATCTAAGTTTTGCCTGAGGCGTGATCATAAATCTGAAAAAAGGGATGCTTAAGATAACGGCTATAATTACGGCTAAAATCACCTCTTTCTTCATAGAAAATAATTTTTTAAAAAAAACTGCCGACATTATAATAATTAAAAGCGGGGAAACTATTCTTGCCGTGTTGAAGGTATAAAGTGAAAGAGCGAAAGATAATCCTGAGAAAATCAGCAGCCAGTTTCGTCCGTTGATTGCTTTAAGAAACAAAAAAACTCCCAAAACAATAAAAAAACTGGCAATATTTGCTTCAAATGCGGCCCGGGATAAATTTATATGCCAGGGAGAAAGAGCAAGAAAAAGAGAAGCAAGTAAACTCACTTTTAATCCGTAATCATTCTTTGCTTTTCTAAACAACTCGCGGCAAAGAAAATAAGTTACGGCAATTGTCAATCCGCCGAAAAAAGCGGAGGCAAACCGCACGGCGAATTCGTTTAATCCAAACAGTTTAACCGGAAGAATTGTTAAATATGCATAAACCGGCGGTTTATAATCGCCAAAGGATTCCAAATAATCAACCGGTAGAAATCTGCCGAATTCATCCCGACCGTCAATTCCTAAAGAATAAGCATTATAACCCCACGCAGCTTCATCCCATGTTAAAGAAGGAGGGTTCTGCCCAAGATTATAAAACCGCAAAAAAAATGCAGTTACCAAGATTAAAACCAGTAAGACATTTTTTCCGCTCATCAAAGATTTTTAAGTTTTCTCCCTTTTTTCAATTAAATCATTGTCGAAAAGTTTCTGAATTAATTCTTCCTTGTATTCTTTATCGAAGTTAAAATCACCGTCCAAATTAAAATTTTCCGTTTTTTCCATTTTCCATTTATATTCAAAATTTTGATCTTTACTATTCAGCTCAAACAAGCGAAAATAATTCTGATCGAGGAATTCGGTAAAAAAAGAATTAAAAGTCGCAGGTTCTCCTCCCCACGGCGCGTAAAGTCTGTTGAAAACGATAATCTTTGGTTTATTTTTTTTAAAATCCGTCAGGAGTTCTGTTTTAATTTTATCTGATGAGGCCGCATGATTTAAGAACCAGTGGTATTTTGAAGGAATCCTTGCTTGAAGATAGAAAAGTTCTTCAAATTCAAAAGGCCCAACCCATGCGTAATCATCTCTTGCAACAAGCTTATTTATGATTGGCGCAACCTGCGGTCGGTCATAGATAAGCGGTGCCTGACCCATATATTTTGCATAAACTTTTTGGAAGAACTTTAAAGGAATAAAAAAGCTCGTGAAAAACCAGTAAGCACCTAAAATAATCAAAACCGTACCGCTTACAATTTTAAAAGAAAAAAGTTCATTTTTTTCATCTAATATTTTTTTCAGAGCGAAAAAAGAAAAAAAACCATTGAAAGTGGAAGTTAAAATGTAAACAGCGGCTTGATAATCCGTTTCTTTTATTTCTGCTGGATTGCTTCTGGAATTTGAGTATATTAAAACAGCCAGAAACGGAATGAAAAGAGAATATTTTCTTTTCAAAAGAATAAGAATAAAAATGGTCAAATTTGATAAAGCCAAAGTTGAATTAAAAGGATCGTTAAAAGAAAGATTTTTAATTCCGGAAAGAAGAGGATAGAAATTGTTGAAGAAATCATGGGCAATAATAATTGCGTAGCGAACTGGGTTTACAGGCGCTCCAAGCGGTCTGGGATAATTGTAAATATAATAATTTTGGTTATAAGTGATATTTGAGAAGTAATAATCATCCAAACTTCCGGTTATCAGCAAAAAAATAGAAAACAATAAAAAAGGAAAAAGAAGAATTATTCCTCCTTCTGATATTTTTTTTACAATTTTTTCCCCGTTTTTTTTTGATCTAAAAAATAAATAGAAAGCATACAAATAAAGAGCAAAAAGCAGATATGTATAAGTCATTGAGGTAAACCAGCCTAAAAAGGCAAATGCGGAAAAAATTATCAGGTCCTTTTTGTCAAAACTTTCGCGGTAAAAACCTTTTAAGAAAACCAAAGCAAATGCCGGAAGTATCAAATAAGCAGCCAAAGTGTCGGCAAGCATCATTTGCCCCCAAAAATAAGTTGCTGAAAAGGCGATAATAACAATTGCCCAAAAATAGAAGCTGATATTTTCCTTTATTCTTTTTTTTAAAATTAGATATGAACAGGTCGTTAAAACAAAAAAGAAAATTGCCAGAAATATCCGGTAGCGGACAAAAGAATTGCCCGAAAAAATCAAGATAAAAAAAGAGGCTAAATATGCTAACGGCTGGTGATGCTGAAACCAATCCCGGTAAGGCACTTTTCCTTGAAGGATATATCTGCCGCCAACAATGCTGTCAAATTCATCCGGATATTTTTCATGAAAAGTATTTAGAAGAAAAATCGCGAAAATAAAAAAAATAATCAGGACTTTTTTCCACGGGATTTTCAAAAAAACTGATTTTATCTTCTTAAAATGCATTTTGTTCCTTAGTCTCCTTTACCAAATTTAAATATCTTAGATAATCATTATACTCAAATGCCCAAAAAACTTCCTTTGCGTACAGTCCGTTAATTGGCCAAGCCTCGGCAAAATTAATTTTAGGATCAACTTTTCCTGCAAATTCTTTTTTTGAGAAAACAAACAGAACTTTTTTTTCCTTGGGCGCAAGACTGGCAAGATCCGCTCCTTGAAGATCAATCCCGTCTGAATCCCAACTTGCTTTTCCGAAACGGAATTTGTCAAACCCATCCTTAGTCCCATTTGCCTGATAAAGCATCGGATCGTACTTTAAATGAAACAACAAATGTATGTATGGACGCCAATATGCTCCGCTTATATAAATAAGATCATAATTTTTTCTTTCTTTCACCAAAGACTGAACCAACTGTTTATACCCGTCGCCAAAATCAATAGCTCTCTCTTTTGGCGCATATTCAAAATACAAAAAACAAAATTGGACGAGTGAAGCGGTGATCATCATAAATAAAACTACAGAAAATATTTGAGTTTTTTTCTTCAAAACAGCAATTTCCCAGGCTTTTTTTATGCCAAAAAAAGAAATTAAAACCAAAGACGGTGCTCCTATCAGAGTTCTTAAAGGGTTTGGCTGGTCTTTAGTAAACGAGGCCGGAATAATTGAAAGAACAAACCAAAATAAGATAACATATTTCCATTTTTCCCTCCGCACGGCAAGCGCGTAAAAACCCAAAAGAAAGAAAGGTAATTCCCAAAAGTATAGAAGTCCCGTATTCCCTGCTCCATTCACAAATAAATATTCAAAAGAGGTATTTTTTACATAGTTTAAAAACCAGGTCTGGAAAAAAGCAATTCTTCTGTTATAAACGATTTTTGCCCACCAGACATTATCATGATCGAGTATAAGTTTGGCATAATTTTCTTTCAAAGCAAGATAATACGGCTCATTGGTTATGGCAACTTGATTTATCCGAGAAAAACCTTTTGTCGAAAATATCGGTTCGATAAGAGGTGCAAGCAAAATAATAAAAATAATTCCGGAAATTAAAAATATTTTAAAATTTTTGCGAAACCAGTTAAAATTAACCGTCACGAATGCCAGAATAAAAAACGGGACGACAATTCTTGCCGCGTAATAGAAGTAGATTGAAACAGCAAAAAAGGCGAAGGATAAAACAAGCATTGTTCTTTTTCTTAGAGCTTTCAGAAGAAACAGAATGCCCAAAGAAAAAAAGGACATGCTTACATTTGTCTCAAAAGCCTGGCGGGAAAAATTTATAAGCCAGGGGTTTATGGCAAAAAGAAGGGTGGCAAAAAGGGCGCTTTTTTCCTCAAGAATTTCTCTAACGACAAAATAAGCAATAAGAACTGTTAAGATGCCAAAAAAAGCGGAAGGGAAACGAACGCCGAATTCGTTTAACCCAAATATAACTTCAGAAACTGACGTCAAATAAATCAAACCCGGCAATTTAGAATCGTCAAAAGAACGAAAAAGAAGCGGATAACTTGTCCCGTATTCATCTTTGCCGGTTTTTAAAACTGAATAAGCATTATATCCTATAGCTACTTCATCCCAGGAAAGACTTGGCGGTATGGTCTCAATTTCCCAAAATCTTAAAAAAACAGCTAAAATAATTATTAAAACTAACAATAGTTTCTCTTTCATATTGATTTTAGACTATATCTAAAATATATCTATCGTTGCCGACTTTTTTAAGCAATCCCCTGATCTCAAGCATGGAAACTAAAGAAAAAATCTCTGAAGTGGTGAAATTTGATTCTTGGACAATCGTATCTATGTGTACTTCTCCATATTTTTTAGCCAGTTCAATAATAATTTTCTCAATTGGCGAAAGATTTGTCATCTTTGCCATCATTTTATCCGTCTCTGATTTTCTTTTTTCTATTTTATACTCATCAAGAACATCCTCAACCGAAGAAACTACTTTAGCTCCCTGTTTCAAAAGGAATGTGGTTGCGCTACTCATTTCCGAGGTGATCGGTCCCGGAACGACAAAAACATCCCGTCCAAACTCAGCCGCGTAACTGGCCGTTATCAACGCTCCGGATTTGGCAGAACCTTCGGTAATCAAGACACCAAGGGATAATCCTGCTACAATACGGTTGCGGGAAGGAAAAACTCTCCTGGATGTCCTTTTGCCGGGCGGGAATTCAGAGATAACTATCCCCCGTTTGCAAATTGAGTCATAAATTTTTCTGTTGATTGCCGGGTAACAAATATCTACTCCGCAACCAAGAACGGCAATAGTACTGCCCGAGTTGTCAAGAGCAGTTTTATGAGCAACAGCATCAATTCCCATGGCCATGCCGGAAACAATAACAAAACCTTCATTTACAAGATCCCTGGTTATTTTTTCAGTTACGATGAGACCATAGTTAGTCGGTTTTCTCGTTCCAACAACTGCCAGTTTTAAAGATTTTGAAAATAATTCGATATTTCCTCTGCAGAAAAGAATGTAGGGGGCGGACTTTATTTCAAGCAGAAGATTCGGGTAATTCTTATCCTCTTCATAAATTGTAAAAATGCCATTTTTCTTAAAATTACTAATAAATTTCTCAAGGTCAAATTTTTGTCTGAAACTGCAAAATCTTTCAACTAAAACTTCGCCCAGACCTGTTTCAAGAAGTTCATTTTTACGAGCTTTATAAGCTTTTTCAGCACTCCCGAAATATTTTTTAAGAAGCCGAAAACGGATAGGCCCGATACCTTCAAAGAAGGAAAAACCTACTGCATATTTGCTTTCAACTTTCTGGTTCATTTGTTTTTTCGGGAAAGAAGTAAGCGCATAAAAAAACCGTTGAAAGGTAACCTATATGACTATTGTTAAAATACCTCGAAAAATACCAAAAAACAAAAAGAAAAAGTCCATAGCTTAAAATGGCATTTTTAACACTTGGCTCTTTTCCAAATTTTATTATAAGGATACAAAAAAGAGGAAAAGAAAATAATACCTGCCAAATGATAAAGGGATAAACGTCATGAAGATTGGTAATAATGCCGATTTTATTAAGAACCATTCCAAAACCATAGCCGGCAATCGGATAACTGTTTACTGAATTTCCTGATAAATAAAAAATGGTGCTTTCAAGAAAAGCTTCAAGATTCCATACCGCAAAGGGAAGAATCACAATTAGAAAAGTAATAATAAAAGCAAGTGATTTGCTCAACACAAATTTTATTCTCTCTAAAATAGATCCTTTTTCCCTAAAATATAAATAAGCAAGATAAAAAGGCAAGAAGGGCCAAATTGACTGTTTTACGGCAAATGCTAAAGCAACAAAAATTCCTGCAATTGACAACTTTCCCTTATATAGGAAATACATCCCGGCAAAGAAAAAAGCAAACATAAAAATATCGGATCTCCCCTCAAGGATATATGGAAGTATTGCCGGATTAAAAGCAAGTAAAGTTACAAAAAGCAGTTTTTTCTCCCTTTCTGAAACTATTTTCCAACCAAAAATTAAAAGCATGGCAAAGAGAAAATAAAGAACAATCCTCGTATCATAAAACCCAAGAACGGGAATTGAGATAAGGTAAAAAGGAACGGCAAATAAAAGATAAAATGGTTCCATTACAAAATGGTAAAGGGCCGGATTTACTTCCGTATCCGAATAATGCCAGTCTTCAAGAAGGGTTCCGAAATATGTTTCCTGATATGGGTTTTTACCCT
>Ga0209542_10005235_pt1 | contig 26067 bp, 14 predicted proteins | sample RifCSPhighO2_01_FD_184028 | JGI IMG/M metagenome (GOLD analysis project Ga0209542, IMG submission 184028) | Soil microbial communities from Rifle, Colorado - Rifle CSP2_plank highO2_0.1 (SPAdes) (version 2) | ecosystem: Environmental > Terrestrial > Deep subsurface > Rock core/Sediment ...
TGATGAATCATGGGAATTCAATCCATAATTCATACGTCGTACTTCATTATTCACTTGATCGGCTTCCCCTGCGTTCTCACTCCACCCGCCAAACAGCAATCGCAGGAACATCTTGCGGATGTTGAAGCTGTGTCCTTCCGCCCAGCGCATCCGTTGTCTGATCAGTCGCTTGAGCGTGGAAGCGCATTCCGCCGGAGCTTGGATGTAGGGGGTATAGATAACCTTGTAGCCTGCTTCATAGAGCTTGAGGGTGAGCTGAAAATCTTCGGTGATGGAAGTTCCCCAGCCGAACGTATCAAGAAGGTCTTTCCGGATCATGTAGACGCTCCCCGCGATTTGTTTCATGCCTCCGTAGAGTTCGGCTCCTGAGCGTTCAATGACGTAACTCCCGGCGTATTCGCTTCTCACTCCCCTGGTGATCCAGTTCTCTGATTTATTGAGGACGTGCCACTGATAGCCTTGAATAGCGGCGATGGGACTGAGGGTGTAGTTTTTAGAGTCGAGGGGGTTCGCATTCACTTGCTTGTCCGCCGGAGCCCCTTGACCCTCGAAGCCAGAGCGGAGTGGGTTGGCGGAGGCGGAGAAATACTTCAAAAACAGTTCCAAGGTATCAGGATAGGGAACGAAATCCGCGTCAAAGACCACGATGAATTCCGCTCTGGGGTCACTGGCCCGGAGCGCCTCGCGGAGGGCTCCTCCCTTGAAGCCTTCCCTATTGTCTCTATGGATGATTTTGATAAGGGGTCTCCCATCCGGAAGCCGGAGATCCGTTCCGGGAACGTCTTGAGTATCGTTCCCGGAACGTGAGGCCTGATTCCATCGTTCAGCAAAAGCCTGAACAATGGAGGTTGTTTCATCCGTGCTGTCATCGGCAACAATGATTTCGTAGCGGGCGGCTTGTCCTGAGCCTGCTTGCGGTGAGCCTGTTGAATCCGTCGAAGGGTAATCAAAGCTCGTACAAGCACGCAGAAGCCGCTCTACAACTCTCGGTTCGTTATACAGGGGAAGATGGACCGAAATGAAGGGTTGACGCTCGAGTTCAACTTGGGAGAGATCTGGCTCCAGACCCGTTTGACGGGTTTCTAACCCGCCTTGAATCGGCGAGGCAGATCCGTCCTGAGAAAAGGGGAAAAGCTGAGCTTTGGGGTCTTTAAAGCTCAGCTTTGATGATCCGATCCCAAACAAGCGTGCCAGCCAACCGGTCGGAGAACGGAAGACTGAAGACTGAAGACTTGTTTTGAATTTTGAGTCTTGAGTTGCATCTTGAGCTTCTCTCGAGAAGCTCAAGACTACTGCAAGTGTAAAATAATATTTCAAACTATAAATAAAGAATACAGAACCCATCAGAAGTGCTCCGGAAGCGAACAGCCATCCCAAGGATTGGATGAGATTTTCCGCGCTTCCAAGAAGCTGACCCCATTCGAAAAGACCAAAAGTAATAAGTAGAATCAAGAGAAAATAAGGAGCGAATCGACGTACACGAAGGCGGGCTTGCCCGCCGAAGTTTCCGATTTGCGAAACGGCCGAATAGGCAGTCTGCACAAAATAGCGAAACGAAGGCGGGGGTGCCGGTGCCAAAGAAGGAAGAAATTGATCTGATACCTGGCTGATCCTATCCTTCCATGAAACAACCGGACGGACAGAGGGAACGGTGTAGCCGTTCTCAAGCGCATATGCCAGTCTTTGTGAATATGTATTCAAACCATACCGGAACAATACGTTTTGCGCCCCATGATTCCCAATTCCCAAGAGTTTGGCGATTTTCCTGCTCGACAGTTCCGGTGTTTCGATAATCAGTGAAATGATCTGCTGTTCCAGATGATTCGGAATCTTTCGGGGATGCCTTGCCAGCTTCCATTCATGATCCCGAAACTGCTCAAGCTGAAAATCTTTCTGCTCTTGATGCCTATTTAACCATTTATAGTAAGTCTTCCTTGATAATCCGATTTCCCTGCAGGCTTGTGCGACCGCCTTCCCTTCTTCCTGAGTTGCTGCGAAGAGTAAAAAACGATCTTGCTTTGCCACGCCATTATTTTTCTTTTCCATCTTGAACTGAAGTCTCGCGTTTGTGTCCCCGAGTCCGTATCTCAATAAGATATTTCGAATCCCGTGTTTGCTCAAAGTCGTTCCCGGGTTGACCACCGCCATCTTGTTCCTGATATTTCGATATCCGATCTCAGGATGATCTGAAACGATATCCAGGACCTGCTTCTCAGTTGCGGTGGGTGTTTTCCTGCCATGTCGTCGAAGCTTCCAAGAACGATCGGAGAGTGCATCAATTCCCTTGCCGCTGGGGACAGTATCGTACCGCCTTGACCATATATAAAAGGTCTTTCGCGATATCCCCCAATCCAGACATGCTTGGGTAACTGTCTTTGTACCGGACCGTACGGAGCCAATGACTTTGAGACGATCTTGGGCAGTAAGATTCATCTTGAGGTAAATATATGTTACCCCCACATGGGTACCGTAGTCAAGCCCTGTAATTCTCGAGGAACTTCAGTCTCCTCAACTATTCTGTGCAAATAATCAAAGAAGTACGAATAATACCCAATAGTAAAACTGCACATATCTATGCATATACTCAAGGAGTAATATGAAATGACACCCGGGAATTCATTAGGTATCTCAACTGAATGACGAAAAGTGGAAAAAACTCAACCACTAGGCTGAGCGAGCCTCAGTCGATGAAGCACGAACATAACCGGATATCTTCTCATCCAATAGGTAAGCATAACTAAACCACCAAAAGAACACCATCCAAATAAGCGCCACAAACATGGCGAAGTAATCATGGATAATCATCGCCGCCACGTTGTTCCAGTAATATGCCAGAGAAGTGATCAGCGCCATGCGAAAAAGATTGGATAAAAACGTTCCAAGGACGCCGAAGACAATCACCTCAAGTTTTGAGAACAGCGTGTACGGACCGCGAAGCCCGGTAACCAGAGTTAAAGCCAGAAGAATCAAGCTCTGCCATCCCAGGCAGTTCCAGGAAAGCTGCACCGGCAGCCAGTCAGCTCCCGGCCGTTCAAGGAGCATCGCGAAGGTTTGTCCGGGGGTCACGACTCCGTGAATGCCGACCACGCGCAGCAGCACAGCGACCAGTCGGGCTTCAAAAGGCACCACATTGTCTTGAATCCATATGTACCACTGCATCCGATTGAAAACACTGGTGAGAATGGCAGAAAAGGTCACCAAAACAGGAAGCACTGCCAGAACCACGGCCGTTACCGCGAATATTTTCTTAAAAACCTGTTTACTACCTCGCATGGTTTTTCAATCGTATACCATATCAGGAAAACCGGCAACCTCTCTCTCCACATTAAATGTGGGTTTCCGACACATTGAATGTGCGCCTCAAGTACAACTCCCTACACATTAAATGTGGGGAACAATCACATTGAATTTGTAAGTAAAATTTCCGGGCAGAAAATGATGGCGCTATAATGAAGGACAAATGAGAAAGAAGCTGAAGAAAGCCGTCCCCATCGTCATCCTCGTCCTTCTCCCCTTTGCCCTGTTCTATAAAGCCGCACTTGGCTCATCAATCATCACCTCGGGAGATTTCTCGGGGAGCGATCTCTTAGACCTCCACTTTCCGTTCAAGGCGATCCTGCATCGAACACTTCCGAAAGGACTCCTTCCCCTCTGGGAACCGAACGTGTCGCTGGGTTTCCCCATCCTAGCCGAAGGCCAGTCCGGCCCTCTCTATCCCCTCAATATCATCACATCGTTCCTGCCTCCGGAGCTTGACCTCAATTTGAGCATCATCATCACTTTTATCCTTGCCGCAATATTCACCTACTTCTATTCCAGATCTCTGGGATTGAACCGATTTTCCGCCCTGATATCAGGAATTGCCTTTGCCTTTTCCGCGTTCTTCGTCGCCCGCCTGAAGCACCTCAACATGATCAACGTTGCCGCTTGGGTCCCCTTTATTTTCTGGATGACAAGAAAATTCTTCCTGGAAAGAAAACCCCGCTATGCGCTCTTGACTGGTATTGGTTTTGCGCTTCAACTGCTTGCCGGCCATCCGCAAATGGCATTTTTCTCATTCTTTATCTTTCTCATCTACTATATTTTCGAGGCGGGACTCGCGATTGCCCGCGCAAATGCGGCAAGCACCCTTCCCCTGGCATTCATCGGTTTCTCCTTGATCACAGCAACAGCCGTCGGGCTGTCGGCGGTTCAACTTCTCCCAACGCTGGAGCTGTCGCAGTTTTCGCAGCGCCAAGAGTTTACGATTCAAACCGCAACCGCCTATCCCTTTCATCCTAAAAACCTCATCACCTTGATTGCTCCTTACTATTTCGGCAATCCGGCAACCGGAACGTACGGCGAAGACATCCGTACTACCGGAATCTTCTGGGAAAATGTCTCCTATATCGGCCTCCTCCCCCTTATCCTGGCGCTCTGGGCAGTAGCAAGAAACCTGAAGACTAAACCCCGCTCTCCCTATCTCACTTTTTTTACCGCTTTGGCACTCCTCTCACTCTTGCTAATGATGGGACGCGCCCTGCCTCTCTATAAAGCACTCTGGAATCTTCTGCCTGGGTTCAGCCTCTTTCGGTTCCCGACGCGCTTCAATCTCTTCCTGATCCTTTCCCTGGCAATCCTGGCCGGATGGGGCGCAAATCTCCTCATTCAGAGGCTCAATGCACTGCGAAAACGGCCAAGATTTTCTAAAAGCGAGGGCGTGCGCTTTACTTGGCCTCTGAAGACGCTTTCGACGCAGATCCTGATTGTTGTATTCATCCTGACGGATCTCTTCGTCTTTGCCACGACCTACCTCGGATTTATGCCGATGGATGAATTTCAGGAGGAACCGGAGGTTGTCAAACGACTCAGGGATGACGGCGATCGCTTCCGCATCTATTCCCTCACCCAATACGGCCAAAGCCCCTACAGTGCTTTAGGTTGGAAAAAGGGAGGTGATGCCATCCTCGCCATGCGCAAAGCCATCCCCCCGAACAACAATGTCATCTACAATCTGGATTCATTTACGGATCGCGCCTGGTTCGAGGGCGGTTTGGGTTTGCGACGCAGGCAGCATTTGGAAGATTTCCTCCTCAATGAAAACACCGATCCCTTCATCATCGGAAAAGTACTCGGTACATTCAATGTGAAGTACCTGATCGCCTTCGCGGACTCGATTGGTCTGGAGATTGAAAAAGTAGAAGAATATGACTTGGGAGACCAGTTCGCATCATCAATCAAGTTATTCGAAAACAAGCAGGTGGTCCCCAGGGTATTCTTTGTCCCTGAGGCGGAGGTGCTTCCCGGTGAACAAGCGGTCTTTAATCGCCTGAAAAGCCTTGACTTTCTGCCCACAAAAACCGTGCTTCTTGAGAAACAACCGAGCGAACTCCCCCGGCAGTTTGTCGGAGCCCTCGACACCTTCCATGAAGAAAATCCAGTCTCCATCACCCGCTACGCAAATACGGAGGTTGAAATCAATGCGGATATTAAAGACCACGGATTCCTGGTCCTCTCGGATATGAACTATCCGGGGTGGAAAGCCCAGGTCGACGGAAACGATAAGGAAGTCCTGCAAGCGAATTACTTGGTGCGAGCGCTCGAGCTTGATCCCGGCCACCATACCATCCGCTTCTTCTTCGATCCCCTTTCCTTCAAGATTGGAGCGCTGATATCCGGATCCACTGCCATAATGATCATCATCCTGCTTTCAATTAAATTCATCAAGATTTATGACGGAAGAAAAAAGACATAATAAACATAGTCAGATCAGGAATATTTCATTTGTCATACCAATCTTCAATGAGGAAGAGATTTTATCAACTTCAATATCTCGACTACTACAATCGTTAAAAGATCTCCAGGTGAAAGATTTTGAATTATTTCTCGTAAACAACGGCAGCACGGATAGAACTCCCGAAATACTGAGGAGACTAGAGAATAAGTATCCTGAAATAAAAACCCTTCAATTACCAGAAGCCAACTTTGGTCAAGCAATCCGCCTGGGGCTAGAGGTTTCCAGACATGAATTTGTGGTCCTTTTCAATGTTGATTGGTGGGACATGAAATTTCTAACATCCGCTTATGAATTGAGAAGGAGCGCAGATATTATTATTGCTTCTAAAAGATTACAGTCCAGCAAAGATCAACGTCCTTTACTTCGAAGAATTGGGACAACTCTCCTTGCACTCACGATACAAATATTCTTTAGCTATAAGGGCTCCGATACGCATGGACTAAAATTCATGGTTCGAAATGAGATTATTCCTCTGCTCAAAGAATGTAGAACAGATGAGATTATCGAAACTGAGATGCTCATTCGTGCACAACGCAAAGGACTCAGGATAAAAGAACTCACTTGTCAAGTCAGAGAAATACGCCCATCAAGGATGCCGTTCTTAACTCGATCATTGAAAGTAATTCGCGAAGTTTTACTCCTGTCGAGATTCTTATCACCGAGAATTTCTTCCCGCGAATAGAACTACTTCGTGATACTTGGAGTACAACTCCAATCCTGAGGATTGAAGTTCGCACCTGCCGGGTTTCCGATATTCGTAATAGCAATAACTTCGCCTGTCCTCGAGTTTACAACCGTAACGTCCCTGGAATTGTTGTCCCAAAAAACAACACGACTCCCATCACAAATAAAACGACCATCAGTAACATTCTGATATTCAGCGACCTTTTCTCCCCGAGTGGTATCGACTATTGCATATACTCTGCTGTCCACCCTGAATAAAACACGATCTTGAACACCTAGGGATGATTGAACTTCGGAAGTCTCGCGCCCCTTGCTATATATAGGTGAGATGAAATAAATCCCCCCAAGCACAATAACACATGCAATGAGAGACACCGCCAAACGTAAACCCAAATAATTCTTTTCAATCAATTCACTCACCTCCCTTCAATATAGAGATCAAAAAATATTATCTATGGAGCAACGAGAAGAATAAAAAAATAATAATCGACACAACAAGTATCACTACACCCCATAAAAAGGACCTCGCAACGTAATAAAACTCGATTATATTATCGCCTGGAGGAACAATAACTGCCCGCTGGTTGATATTGGCTGGAAATATCTCTGTTTCAATATTATTAATAGTGGCTTTCCACCCAGGATAAAAACTATCAGCAAGAACTAGGATGGCTTTCTTGTCGGAAATTGTACTCAAAGTCAGATGTTCATCTCCGTCTTCAAGAACTTCAATATTAGCCAGTCCAAGTTCTTCAAAGCTCTCACCGGGATCTGCTTCTAGAAGAACGGAAGTAACAAATGGGTATTCGTGTTTTTCAATAATGTTTTTACTCTCATCTAGAGACCCAACAATCGTATAGTCGGAGACAAAACGGAATCGTTCAAGACGATTTTCATTAATGTACGTAAAGTATCTCATCAAATCAGTCTGCGATGTTCCATTCACTGCGAGTAATACCAGATTTTCATCTTGAATTTCAGAAGGTGATATAACATATTTCACACCTAATACATCTTTCATTTCTCCAGCAAGTGTTTTTTGCACAAACTCACGCTCTGTCAGAAAGTCCGAAGATGAGCCGACATTTGTTCTACCAAATATCAGATTTAGATCAGCATACATGCCGTTTTTCAGGTAGATAAACCGAGAAGGCTGCTCCCACCCCCTTGAGAAAAAGGTTTCTTTCCATATTGCCACCTGACTTTGATGTGTAAAAATGCGTTCTCCTGGATTCGTGCCTTGTATGGTGGCTGGTGGATTAAGTGCCTCTCCAATAGACACCAGCGGATGATAGAGATATCCAAAATGAAAAAGGTCAGCAATCGCAAGTATCAAAATAAGAAGAGAAATCAGGATGCCAACAGCTTTATGCTTCTCCTTTCGAGAGAAAAAATGTATCACTCGGTCAAATCCAGTACCAGCAAGAGCAGCCATTGAAAACGTCGTGAGTGCAAGAAACCTTGAAGGAACACGAAAACTGCTGAATCCGGGAAGCTTAAGAAAAAAATAGAGAGGAGACGCCCGCCCGAGAGCAAAAAGTAAAGATAACACTCCTAAGATAAGAAAGGACCACTCCCAACGTCTCCGTCGAGACGAAAAGAGCGAATTTAACATGAAAAGAATTGGCAGTAGCCCAAGATACGCCGTATTTTCCCAGTACAAACCCAGCTGAGGATCAAAGGAAAATGTTCCATCCCTCGGTGTTCCATAATAATCAGGAATCAAAAATGTGATGAGGTATTTAAGGGGATAGGGAAAAACAAATACATCTTCATCAGAGAGTCCCCCACTTCGAGTGCTGAGTGAAGTCAATTCGATTATCGGTAAAATCTGAGGCGCTGCAAACAGCAAACCAAACATAACGACTATGGAAAAAAGGCCAAATTTCTTGACGAGTTCTTTCCCATTCTTCTCTCGAAATTGAAACAGAGAAAAAAGAAAAAATCCAAATAGACTGATAAAAACGAATTGGTAACCGCCGGAAAAAATCTGTTGAGAAATCACGAATGCCACGAGTAACGCTCGCTTTGCCGATGGTTTTTCCCAAAACATTTGACCGTACAAAAAAATCCAGGGCATCAAAGAAATAGTTTGCAAAGGAGAAGTATGGATAATTCTACTCACCAAAAAACCGCCGAAACTGAATGAAAAGGCTGAGAAAAGACTGGCTGCCTTTGAATTCCCTAATTTTTGGAAAAACAGGAAACTACCCAGAAAAACGAGAAAAAAAGCCAAGATATAGTTGAGATTCCATGCAAGCCAGGTTGGAAATAAGAAATAGAGTACAAGATTGGGCAAATAGAGGCTTCCGATTTGTCCGCCAGCAAACAGCGGTAATCCAGTGCCAACATCTTTAGACCAAAATGGCAATGTCCCGGATTTTAATGAGTGAGAGAGAAAATCCTTATTTGGATAATAAAAACTCCAAAGATCAGAACCCAACGTCTCTACCGTATAAAACAGTTTCGGCTCCGGAAAGAACAAGCGCCAGAAGTAGGCTGCAACAACCAGGATGATAAACAGGATGGGCCAAAATCGTTTCAATACTTTCATGACCTATTTCCTCTGGTTCTTTGTTGTTTTTTGCTCTTCACCAGTAAAATTCCCACAATCGCGACCAACGTCAGTCCCACCGTTATCAAGGTGATTCTTACCCCCCACCAGAAACTCCGCGGTTCATAGCGGAACACCACGCTATGTTTTCCCTCCGGAACCGGAACAGCTCGAAACGCATAGTCAGCCAGTAGAATCCGCGTTTCCTGTCCGTCAACGTACGCCTTCCATCCCGGATAATAGGTGTCGGAAAGAAAGAGAAACCCATTCCCTGAAGCTTGCGTTGAAATCTCAATCTCTTGATCCGTATAACGATCAAAATCCGCCGTTGCCGCGTATCCCCCTTCCGCCCCCCAATCCGCATCTTCCTCAACATAGACCACTTGTTTGGGATCAAAATCGACCTTCATCAAATGTTCCACAATTCCCTTGGGCGTGGCTTTCTCCGCTCTGGGAACCATCATAATACGCGGGAAATAGTCAAAGAACTCATAGACGTACACGGAGTCCTGACCCGTTTCAAAGGGAATTTCATACGCCTTTTGCAGGAGAAAATGCTCAATCGGACTGGTCGTTAAGAGAAACCGGACGCCCATGATCCGGTTGATAAACATAAAGCTGTCGGAAATCTTCACGGTTTCCGCATCCGTAAACTCCATTCCCCTGAAGAAAATCTCGGACTCAAGCTCATTGTAGCGGTCAATCTTGAGTCCCCCGGAATTCGCGGCTCCGACATTCATTGGGATCTGATACAAAAGATTGTTAAACACTGGCAATAGATTACGAAGATTGATAAAGATATTAGGATTATTCCATATCTGGTATTGCTCCAAAAAGATCTTAGCAGTCGCATAGAAATACTGCTGGCTGACCACCCGCTCTTGGTTTCGCAAACGATCGGAAAGAAAGGACACGACTTGCGGCTGCGCGTACCACTGTCGGGCATCGACCTCCGGGTAGAGCTTCTTTGCGTTGATATTGAGATCAAGAAAACTTATGCAAAAGACCGCACCCAAGAACAAAATTTGCAGGATATTTTTGAAACCCCTCTTACTCACCCGGAGGGAAAGTCGATCCATAACCATCGCCGCCAGGATAGCCAGCGAAAAATTGGTCAGAAAAAGAATCCTGAAGGGTAAACGGAAGAACGAAAAGGGCGGTAGCTGAAAAATAAAACCGGTGGTAAATTGCGTTCCGAATGAGAGGAGAAGCGCCGCACCTGCTGCGGCTGCGAAGAAGACAGCATTCGGTCCTGATTTCCGCAGCTGGAAGAGACTGCTCAATGCCAGTCCCAAGCCGACGACCCCCATATAGACATACTGCTCATCGCGCGGCCAGCCGTTGCTGACGAGCGCTGAATAGCTGTTGCCGGTGAGGTATTTGGAAAACGGTAAAAGAAAGGTCACCAGATCGGAAACCGGAAACTGAAACCGGGAAATTGCTTCAGACTGCAAACCCGATGCCCGGGTTGAATTGAGCGTAAACTCAAGCTGCGGCAAAAACTGCCCTGCCCCAATGCCCAAACCCACAACGCCGAACAAGACAATTCCCGCGAGCAGGGTAAGGAAAGACATTCGCTTTTTAGTAGTACCCTCCCTCCGCACGAACCAGAAAACCAACCAATAAGCGATCAGGAAAAACAAACTGTAAAAGATGATCTGCGGATGACCTCCCAAGACCGACAGTCCCAAGAGGCTGCCCATCAGAAGTATCGGGACAATACTCCCACGCCTCTGCAAATAATGCTCAAGAAGCCAGAGCTGCCCCACGAAGAGGCCGTACGAGATATTCATCCCGAAATGCATGAGTTCGTTCGCCCCGAAACCGCTGAATGTCACCAGCATCGCACCAAATATGGAAGAAAAGATTCCCAACCGAATCTTGCGAAGATAGAGGAAGGAAAACAAAAACAGGATGAGGTACATGCTCACAATTGTCAGGTTGATCGACGTCAGTGTCGGAAACCAGGCAAAGGCAATGTTTAACGGGTAGAGCGCCCCGATTTGACCCTCCGCCAAGATGGGATAGCCGCTGGAAATCGCCGAAGACCAAAGGGGCAGTTCTCCCCGCTTCAGGGATTCGGAGAGAAACGACCGGAAGGGATAATTGAGGTCCGTGAGGTCGTTGGTACCCACAGTCGGCGTGTAATTAACCGCCGGAGTGACCAAGTTCCCCCAGAAAAAGGCAACAACCAGCGCGACTCCAATGCCTATAGCCAAAAACGTCTGCCTCATATAAGAACAAGCACGCTGGATGAACGGGAAAGTAACTGGAAAACGCTGGAAATTCTCCCGTGTTCTCCCGTTTCGATCCTGTTACTCCCGTGTGCTTCCATCACATTTTCCGCAAAACCGTCACTCCCAATCCGAACATCGTCATCGCCAATGACATCCCCGAGACCACAAGCCCTACCCTCCACTGCGTCGGCTCAAATCGAAACCGTACCGTATGCTTCCCCGCCTGCACCGGTACAGCCCGAAACGCATAATTCGCGCGGTAGATGGGCGCCGCAGTCCCGTCAACCTGCGCCTGCCAACCCGGATAATAGGTATCGGAGACAACCAAGTACCCGTCGCTCTCCGCGTTGACTTGAATATCCAACTGCGTTTCCTCATCATTGAGGATCTCTGCGCTCCCCTGTCCGCTCCCAAAAGACTGAGACTTTTGGATGGCTTCTTCCTCAAGAATCACTTCATCCCTCGGATCAAAATCCTCAGAGAGTACTTCGACAAGCCCAACATCGCCCCCGCCGGCTGCTCTGGAGGAAGTAACAAACAGAGCCCGCGGATAGGCTGCGGAATACTCGTAGACATGGGTTGCCCGAGCCGGAACCACCACCGTCTGCAGGCCTTGCTCCCCGGAGAGGTAGACGGAATGACCCACTTCCTGCGAGTACGGTATTTCCTGAACGGCTTTGAGATCCGGATCCTCGATCGGAAGGTCTGCAACCAGGTAGCGAACGCTCTGCAGGGCCAGCGCTTTTTTGAAAGTCGGCGTAAGGCTCAACACCCCTCGCTCTGAATCAATCATGGTCCGCTCCTGATTTAACCGTTGTTGGCGCTCGAGGAGCAGCGCGAACCACTCCCTGTTGGCAGGCAGCCGAAAGAGGAGGTTGAAATCAACGGGCAAAATATTTTGAAACTCCTTCTGCATCTCAACGTTCCTCGCCAGTTGATAATCGATGTTATTTGTCCCGTGCGTGTAATAGCGGAACTCTCCTCCGGCAAGTTTTTTCTGCAAGTATTCGGCGACCGGAGGCGGCGAAAACCAGACTTTATCGGCAACCAATGTCCGTATCCGAAACACGTTGTTAAAAGAAAGATCAGCAAATACAAACGCCAAAACCAATACACCCGCAACCATCATGGTTCGCTTTGTTTGTCTTTGAGAATCCTGGCGTTTGGCAAGAAAGGTAGCAATGCCGTCAAACCCAAACCCTGCTAGAATCGCCAGGCAAAAATCGATAAAAAACAAAATCTTTACCGGATAGCGGAAAAACTTGAGGCCCGGTAGCGTCTCCCAAAGTATGGAAAAGATCTGCGTTGACCTTCCCAGCCCATAAACAAAAGCGCCAAGCAGGAGTATCGAGAACAGCAACACAAACCGCTTCTTCCGCTGGGAGATAATCGCAAAAACGGCAAAAACGAGCGGCAGGATGCCGACATAGCCGTAGAGCGCTTGGATATTGACGGTCGTCGAAACGGAAGGATGATAACCGGGCTCGCTGCGATACAAATCATAAGAAAAAGGATTGACAAAAAGTGAGAGCGTCTTCAGAGGCCAGACTGTCGCCGACGCCGATTCCAACCCCAGTCCCTCGGCCCGTTGAGAATGTTCGGTCAACTCCCAAGTGGGCAGAAGCTGTGCCATCGATATCCCTGCCGCCATCAGAATCGCAAGAAAAAACAACATCACCAGCCGTAGCGGTTTCGCTTTCCGCTTCTTCATTCCCGGATCCGGAAAGAAGAAAACTAGTCCCAAAAGCATAAGAAGGCCAAGCAGGACCGAATAGTAGAAAAACTCAATGTATCCGGCAAGAATCTGCAGTGCCTCCAGTATTGCCAAGCCAAACATCCAGTGTAATCGTTGGGTCGCCGCCAGCCGCTCGATGCAAAGGAGAACCAGCGGTAGATAGGCGGAAACCAAAATGATGTTGGTTTGGTGCAGGTGGGTCATCAAAAAGCCGGAGAGGCTGTAGGTAATCCCGGTCAAAAGGGCTGCCTTACGGGAAAGCTTCAATGAAATTCTTGAAAACGCGTAAGTACCGAGGGCGGCAATAACCAGATGCAGGAAAAGGTTGATGTTATACGCACTAATCGTTGGTAAGAAACGAAACAGAAGCAAATGAAACGGATAGAGCGCCCCGATCTGAAGCTCCGCAAACACCGGAAAGCCGTTCCCCACCAAACTCGTCCAAAACGGGAGTTTCCCCTCAAGAAGCATGCCCCGATACCAATCCTTCAAAGGATAGTTGAAAAGCATGAGGTCGGAATAGATCACCCCGGTGTGCAAAAACGTATAGCCGGTGAGTAGCGGCCAAAAGACAATACCGAGCATGATTACCAAGAGGGCAATTGGGAGTAACTCGTGTAAAAATCTCCTCATACTGCTATGCACCATTATAAGCACACTGGATAAGCGGGAAGGTCACGGGAATACGCAGGAAAGTCATGTGAGTATCACCCTCCGCACGAATAGCCTACTACTTCCAAAATTGATCATTAACCCAACTTTATAAGGGGAATTCCTCAGATAAGAATAGAGTTGTTGTTCAAGCTTTGCCGGTGTAAATTTGATCGCTTTGATTTCAAGAATCACCTTCTCATCAATCACAAAATCGAGCCTATGAGAACCAAGTCTATTACCAGTATCTTCAGATAGGACAGTTATCGGTGCTTCACGCTTAAATAGAATCTTCTTAGCACTGAATTTCTCTTCTAAGGCATTTTGATAGACAGATTCCTTTTGACCAGACCCGTACTGTCTATATGCCTCGTAGCAGAAGCCGATGATCTGCTCAGTGAGTCTCCCATGCAATAACTTCCCAGACCGGTTAATAACTTGCCACCTCTTTTTCCTGCGTTCTCCCGTCTCCATCCCATTCCTCCTGTATCCTTTCGGCTCCGCCATCCTGTGTGCTTTATTCATCATCTCCATTCGAAGGAGTCGCCTCATTCTGACTTCCTTCCTGTGTTGTCCTGTTTCCTTCCTGTTCCTCCTGTGTGCTTTCTTGGAATTTCTCCTGATACTGCCCGATCTTATCCTGCGCTGCATAGAGGTACTCTTCATCACCTGCATTCAGCACTGCCTGAAATTTCTGCAAATACTCGATCGCCATCGCATAGTCCGGAGGATCAAGCTTCTCTCCATACACCCGCGAGAGGGATGAGAGCGCTTCCTTGAAAGCGGGGTCCAATTCCAACACCCGCTTATACTCCCGAATTGCATCCTCATGTAAACCGACCTCTTCATACATATAGCCCGTATTGTAAAAATGCCGGGCATAGTAAAACACAATCGATTCTTCGAAAAGCGGCGCGTTCTTTCTCACCTTTTTGACTTGTGTCAGATCAATCCCGCTCCACAGTTCATCGTTCTCCGTCCGCAAGTCTTCAAGCTGTAAATCCTCACCTTTCATTTTGACCAAAAATAGTAGGTGTTTCGGATAGAGGACAAATTTCTCCTCAAGCTCCAGATCATGGACAACCAGATCAGGCCCGACGTATATCGGCCACTTGCCCCAATTTGCCTCAATCACCTGTGTTGTACTGGTATAGAGTTTTCCGGGTTCTGGATCAGGAATCACCAAGTCCGGATGTTCGCGCTTGAGCTGCCGGTTGAACCAATCCAGGTGAAATTGTCCCGGGGAAAAAACTATTCTCGTGTCCTTTCCTGCAAGAACAACATCCCGATAATAATCGGCGGTCATATTGGGAATATCCCCGGAGAGCATGATCAAAGCATCCTCAGGGGTACGCGCGTATGCCTCTCGCGCGTATTGCTCAGTTAAGGTGTTCCAGCGGTTACTCGCCCTGGAAAAATTCATGAGGATGGGAAAGGTAAACAAAAGGAGAAGATATGCCTTCCCCAAACCGATGCCTATCCGCCGCTCCCCTTTTCTTGCCTTCACGGAATCAATCCATCGGTAGAGTGCCAAAAGCCCGAAAGCCAGAAATATGGCCGCAAACAGGTTCGGCAGCAGATGGAATCTGCGCACGGTAACTTGATTGAAGCTGTCCGAGAGCGGAAAATTCGCGTACATAAGAAAGGCAAACCCACTCAGAAGATATCCAAAGAGAACAAACAAGAACACTTCTCGTCGGTTCTTCCAAGTTGATAGTATTCCGGCAACCATCAATCCAATGCCGACAACGGAGAAATCACTGACCATTGACTTGAGATAGAACCAAATTTGTTCAATAGGTGCCTGACTTGCTACAGGGTCGTTGCCGATTAAAAATGAGCTGAAGGTGCCGAAGTCCCGTCGGGTGAGCGCCGCAAGAACGCCGGAAATCCCTTCGACATCGCCCCAGTTGAGGAGCGGCTTTCTTGCAGCGATCCAGAGAAGGAGAAGGACAAACGGCAAGACACCCAAACTGAAGCTCAAAAAGGAAAGCAACACGCCCTTTCCGCTCTTGAGGAACACAAAGACCCGCCTCCGCAACAGGAAAATAACGGCCGGAAAAACAAAAAGAATCGTTTGATGATGGGTAAACGCCAGTCCGGCAAGGAAAGACAACAGAAGCACGCCGAATTCTTCCCGTGTTGTCCTGCTCCTATCCCGCTTGTCCCGTGTGCTTGTAGCTTCGCTTTCCCGTGTGCTTTCCCTCACAATCCTCACCGCTACCAAAAGGATCAGAACCGCAAACAAGTTATTCAAAGGAAACACCTCAAACTTGGTCGCGTATTCCCAGAAGACCAGCGAAAAAGCCAGGAACATGCTCGCGCTAAACGCTATAAGAAGCACGCCGGAAGAACGGGAAAACGACTGGACAACACCGGAAATATTCCCGTGTATTCCTGTTTCACTCCTGTTATTCCCGTGTGCTTCAAACAGCTCCGCCATCAGAAAATAAAATACCAGCACTGTCAGCGCCTGCAGGAGCGCGGAAACGCCGTTGACGCGCTCCACCACATTCGTGTCTTGAAAGCTAAGTTTTGAAGAAGAAAAGCTTAGCTTTTTTATTCCGTCCATCCTTGACGCGAGATATCCAAGCAGGGTGTTGACCGGGTAGCTCGGTTGGTGCGGTACGCCCAAAACGATCGCCGCCGTCACCATCTCCGTGCTGTCCCCCGGCGTGACGGCCGGCGAAACGGTAAAAAGATATGCTCCGAACGGGATGATAAAAACCAGAATCGGTAGGACAATCTTCAGAATCTTCATCAACACCCCCAAGACTGCATCTGAAAATGACAGTCAGCTCATCGAGTACTGGTCATGGATGCAATGGCAACGATACCCGATTCTTATTGAGTTGAAAAGCGACGGCGGGCATACCCATAATAGAACTAATGTGTGATATTTTCCTCAAGAACATAGGCGTAGCTGAACCACCAAAAAAAGATCAACCAAATAAGCGTGAGAAAGGCGGCAAAATAATCATGAACGATCTGGGCAGCCAGGGAGTTGACGTAATAAATTCCGATAGCGATGAGGCTCATGCGAAAGATATTCACCAGAAGCGTCCCGAGTAGGCCGAAGAGCACGCACTTGATTCTTGAAAGTGTGCTGAATGCGCCCCGAAGTCCGGCGAACAGTGAAACAATCAGCAACAGCCCGCCTTGCCAACCGAGACAATTCCAGGATAAATCAACCGGAATAGACGCCCCGTTTTTAATCATATAGAAGGCAGACAGAGTCGATCCTGGGGTGAGGCGCGAGTCTATACCGAAAGGAGAAATGGCAACCGCTACCATCCCTGCCTGCCAGGGCACGATGAATGTTTGTATCGGCCGCCACCAGCCTGCGCGGTTTAATCCCTCGGTTAAAATTGAGTTAGCCGCGGCAACAACAGGAAGCAGAGCCAGAATAACGGCAAAACCGGCCAAGACTGTCCGAAATGGCTTCTGCTGATTCACGCGTTCCTGCCCTTCTTTAGCTTCCTGAGTATACCCAAAAACACCGGTGAAAAACCAAAGAGCAGTATGGGATTCTCAGGAACCGTGGTAAATTCAGGAACGACGGCATAGGTGGTCAGTAGGGTTCCGCCAGATTCGAGAACCCGAAGACAGTATGTGGTGCTGTCTGCCGCTGAAAAATCAATGATGGAAAAGTCCCACTCCCCGTCTTCCCCCGCAGGAATTAAGGCAACCGTATCGGTAAAATTATTCGCTTCCTCGTAATCTTGTTCAACAACATTGTCGGTGCTGTGCGTTGGATCATTGCCATTGGCGATTAAGTTTGCCCCGTCCGTTTTGTTGCTGTCCGTATCGTCATAATACCTGATCGTGCCGCTGGAAGGCGAAAGATCACTGTAGCTTTCGTCGGTTGTGGCCATATTCGTATCACAGGCTCCGCCCACTTTTGAGGCAATCTGAAGTTTAAAATTCTGTCCGTTTAAGGCAAGCTGGGCATCGGAAACATGGATGAGAAGTCTTAACCTGAACTCCTGTCCGTCTGAAGTCAAAGTTGCCGGCGTATCTCTATCCGCAAGTACTGCTCCAACGTCAGTATCGTTATCCGCATCATTATTAAAAAATCGATATGCGGATTGGTTAAAAGCAGGAACCTTGACCATCACCAGCGTACGCTGGTGCGCGGTGCGAGACTCTACGGCACGATTACTTCCCCAACGTATCTCTACATCATCAGTAGCACCGGCGACGGTGATCCGACCATGAGAGAAGGCGTAATAGTCGGTGCCGTCGAGGGAGTTCTCGTAAGCGAACAGTCGCTCAGAGTCGGTGTCCTGAACCCCGGCATTGAAGATCGAATACAGTGCAGTATTATCGGTACTGACCGTATCGTAGAGCGTGCTTGAACTGAATATCGTGAGCCAATCCGCCACGCCGGGATCAGCGATCGACATGCTGTTGAGCAGTTCATATGCGGTACCAGTTACAGTGCTGTCTGCGGTTGCGGTCGCCTCCTTGATGTCGGCGTCCTCGACCTTCATCAGCGTCAAGGTGCGCTCATATACCGTCCAGTTGTTCGTGACGCGGCGAGCGCGAATTTCTACCGCCTGCGAGCCGTTCACCGTCACCTTGGCCGCAATCAGCGAGGGCATCGCGCCCAAATTCGCAGAAATCGAACCTTCTGCCAACAACGCCCGCTCTGTGTGCCCGACGATCGAGCCCCCGACGTAGACGTTGTGGAAGAGCTTAATGCCCGCCGCCGAGTTGTCCGCGCTGTCCGAAAATACCAGCAGGTAGGTGCCTGCTGGCGGCGTGTCGGTCATGCCGGTCAGCAGCGTGTCCGTCGTCGCGGAAACCGTCGCATTCGCCGTTGCCGTCACCTGCCGGAAGTCCGCCGCCGCCTTGGGGAAGAGCGTGAACGTCCGGTTCTTCATCGTCGAGGCGGTCGTGCCGCTTGTGCGGCGGTAGCGCACTTCAATCGCCTGCGAGCCATTCACACTCACATGCGCGTGCGTTGCAACACCGACCGAGATGCCCGCCACCGCGATTGAGCTCTCTATGTCAACCGCGCGCTCGGTGTGCTGAACGATAGCGCCTCCAACGTATAGTGAAAACTCGTAGTTCTTGGCTGTGCCTCCCGCGTCCAGATAGCCCGTGAACACCGCGAGGTAGTCGCCCGCGGCCGGGGTGAACGTCATCGAGCCGACGAGCGTGTCACTCGTCTGGTCGAGCGTCTGGTTAGCGGATGCGGAAACTTCTGAAATCGTCGCCCTTGCCTCTTTAATTTCAGGTGGGAATCTGGGGTTCTGCCATAGTACCGGCCAGCCGGAAAGCAGCCACGATACGATGAGGCTGAAGACAAGTATTGACTGTAATGCTTTCCTGAACAGTTTCCGTTTCTTTTTGTAGAGATGAAGAAGCAGAGCAAGCGTGAGGAGGAGAACAAGGCTCAATGAAGCAATCAGGGTTTCCATCGGAACTTGTTTGACTCCGGATATAAATACTCCCTGCACCTTGTCGCTCGCGGCCATAACTTCATCCGGAGAAAGTATTCCCAGTAATCCGGCTGCCAACGAACGATCTTCTCCAACCTTTTCCACTCTGGTCTGGATCGGAAGGTCGGCAAGTGATCCCGTTCTGATATTGTCTCCCAGATATGAAAGGGCCAGCGAAGTACCGAAAGCAAACAGCAAAACCGAGTTGCCGAGAAATCGAGATCCTTTCGGTTTGATCGCGAATGAGTCAAATCGATGATTGGCGGTGGCGAAATGAGGGTCTAGGGTATAGGGTTTAGGGTTTAGGAAATTCCCGAGTGGCCATATCCTATTGGCTATTCCCTCTGTGGCAGACGAAAGACGCCCCGGGAAGATCCCCCGGATAAATCGGTAGAATCTCCCGCGGGTGAGGATATCGGTGATCTTCCCGGTCTTGGGAGTGCGGAACCACGGTCCTTCCTCCTGTTCCAGGAAGCCTTTAATGGAAGCATAGGCTTGGAAGGGGACCAGAAGGTAGGTCAGGAGGATGAAGGAAAAGGTACCGGAAAAGTCCTTCTCCTCTGCTTCTTCCAGGAACAAACCCACCGTATTCATCAGGGGAAGCGAGATAAGGTTGGTCAATACCAAGCTCCATCCCCAGACCGAAGTCCAGAATGGCAGCCGTGCCTTATAGACGGTCTCAGAAACGATCCAGCCGATGGTTCCCAAGAGGAAGAAGGCCGCTTGCAGGTAGTAGGGGCTTAAGTACAAGAATTCAAGCTTCTCACTCAATGAGAGTGGCGAGGGTCTCCAAACCCTTCCCTGCTTCTGGGAGTCCTTTGAATCATGAATCATGAATGATGAATCATGGGAATTCAATCCATAATTCATACGTCGTACTTCATTATTCACTTGATCGGCTTCCCCAGCGTCCACAAACCTCCCAAAGAGCAAAGGTGAGAACATCCGTCTGACATTGAACGAATGTCCTTCTGCCCAGCGCATCCGTTGTCTGATCAACCTCTTGAGGGTGGACGCGCATTCGGCAGGGGCTTGGATGTAGGGGGTGTAGACGACCTTGTAGCCGGCTTCATAGAGCTTGAGGGTGAGCTGGAAGTCTTCGGTAATACTGGTTCCCCAGCCGAATCGGTCCAGGAGGTCCCTGCGGATCATGTAAACAGAACCGGCGATTTGCTTCATTCCTCCGTAGAGTTCGGCTCCCGAGCGCTCAATGACATAGCTACCGGCATATTCGCTTCTCACTCCCCGGGTGATCCAATTCTCGCTCTTGTTTAACACATGCCATTGGTATCCTTGAATAGCGGCGATGGGACTGAGGGTGTAGTTTTTAGGGTCGAGGGGGTTCGCATTCACTTGCTTGTCCGCCGGAGCCCCTTGACCCTCGAAGCCAGAGCGGAGTGGGTTGGCGGAGGCGGAGAAATACTTCAGGAACAGTTCCAGCGTATCCGGATAGGGAACGAAATCCGCGTCAAAGACCACGATGAATTCGGCTCTGGGGTCCGTGTGGTTGAGGGCTTCTTTGAGGGCCCCGCCTTTGAAGCCTTCCCTGCTATCCCGGTGGATGACTTTGATCAAAGGACCAGTCCCCGTTGAAGAAAGCTGAGCTTTTCTCTGCTCAAAGCTCAGCTTTTGAGAGGGAGACACCTCCGAGGTGAAAGAAGTCTCCACCTCGGAGGTGGAATCTTTGGTGTTTGGAATTTGGTCATTCCATCGTTCGGCAAAGGAACGCACAATCTCCGTCGTTTCATCGGTACTGTCATCGGCAACGATCACTTCATACCGGTCATAATCGAAACTGGTTGAAGCCCGCAGGATCCGCTCCGCGACTTGTTTCTCGTTGAACATGGGAAGGTGGACCGAGATAAATGGATGGCGATCAAGAGTGATCTTTGTCAGATCAGGCTCCAGGCCGCCAACCTGGGAGAGGGACGTTCCGGGAACGTCTTCAGTCCCGTTCCCGGAACGGGAGAGGTTGATCCCAAATAACCTCTTCAACCATCCGGCTGGTGAGGAGAAAAGCTGAGCTTTTCTGTTCTCAAAGCTCAGCTTTTGGGAATCCATGGCATCTGCTTCTCTTGAAAAGCTCAAAACCACCGCCAGGGTGAAATAGTATTTGAGGGAATAGAGGAAAAAAATGGATCCGGCTGTTATCGAGATTGAAGCAAATATGAGTCCTACAAGAATCGAGATATTTGAAACAGTTCCAAGAAGCTGTCCCCATTTAAAAAGACCGAATAATACAAATAGATATAGAAAGAGAATAAATGATAAACGCTGAAGATTCTTTATCGAAGTTGGACCTGTCGCGCTTAGTCCTGATCGTAGTCGAAGGGGTGGAGGTGCCGGAGCTCTTGAAGGTACAAATGACTGAAATATTGACTTGATTCTATTGAACCAACCCTTCTCAGGAACAATCTGTGGTATTTCCTCTGAATATCTATGCAGATATGCATAGTTTTGCCTAGTTTCAAGAGTATTAAGATTCCTCGAGGCAAGAAACTTATAAACACCACTCCTACCGAGCATGGGTTCATCGCCGCGCTTCGGAATAGATCCAACGATTTGATCAAGAGTAGCGGCGGGGTGTCCAGAAAGATATTCAAGAATAAAGTCATGCGCTTGAGGAACAGATTTCCAATGACCATCCCCATTGGGTCTGTGATCCTTGAGCGCTTCCTGCTTTGCTTCCCGCGGAGCCTCTTTCCATCGCCTGTACCACTTATAAAAAGTCGGTCTTGAGATACCAAAACGTTTACAGATCGAAGATACAGACTCCCCTCTTTCTAAATCCTCCATCATGGATGATTTATCAGATACCGAAGGCGTTGCTATCTTGACTATAGTGTTTCGTACTTGAGAAATCTTCCTGTAAAGAGTACTTCGGGGAATCCCGGAGGTTCTTGAGATTGCGGGAACTGATTCCCCCATCTCAATTTTTCTGACTATTTCAGGATCGATCTTGTTAAAAGAAGTTTGAGTAGATTTGCTTGACATCTGGGCAGGTGTCTTAATTGGGTTGATTATTGAACACTACAGGTTTCTTTTTATCATTATTTTCTCAACCCATATATCACTGTAAACGTTATTGGAAACTCTGTCAAGCATAAATGAGACGATAATTCATCTGTCATTATCATTCAATCGAGTTTAGTGCCATGCAAGCCGACTCTGAATAATAATCCGATAACAGAGGCTAATCCCGAGAATGAATATTTTCAATAACTGAAAGATAAAATATTCAGAAGACTTCGTTTTTCGCGTTTTTCTCAATCCCCTAATCTATTACGAAGCTCTATGAAAAGTCTTTTAGAGTATTACTACAGGTTTATGTTAATTAATTGGGATTGTCGCAACCCAACCGCGGCCAACGACAACCAACTGCAAAATAACACAGAACTCAGCAAGAGAGTTTTCAGTTGGTATTAATCAAATACTACAGGTTATATGATGTTAATACCAGAGAAAGTATTCACCTAAGACCATTTCAGATAACAGCCAATCCAATCCCCGATTATTTGTGAAAACTCGATTGAACAATGATCACGTCATTGAGGCATCGATTCATGCACAATCAACTATCTCAAATCGTCTTCAAAAATAGGTAATTCTCCGATATTTCGACATTGTGAAAAGTAAATCGGGTGCTTAGATCCAAATAAATACTACTAAAAGCAGCAATATATATAATAGTATAACTAAAGACTACAATAATACTGACTTTTTGCACCTAAAAAGCGTTTAAAAGAAAAAAGCGATTCAAATCTTTCGACGAAAACCTTGTTGCGGCACTTTTATATCCTTGCTTTCGCAATTTGAGTTGATGCTTTTATCTCTCCTTGAGGTGATAGGTTTAGGCTATCTGAACAGTCTCTTATCTCAGCAGTGCGTCCACTGGGGGAAACGGAGGAAGCTCGGTCTGATGGAGCGATGACCGGTCACACTGGTCGAAGGCGAACTGAATTGGCTGTAAATGAGTGTTAGTTAATTATCCAGAAGAGATACCCGGTCTCGGTCCGATACATCAATGCATTAGTCCCATCAAAAACTCGATCACTTAATCAAACCGACTGCTAAATACCAGAGGAAAAATGAGAAACCATTCTGCTTCACAGCAATCGTAATATCTTCCTCTTAAGTTTGGCAATGGCATGGACATTTAACTCCAGCTCTTCGACTGCTTGCGTCTGCGCAAGTACTGCTCGTGCAAACGCAGAATACTTCTTCAACCCATATTTCCTGATCAGTCCTTGGTACCGCTCCCAATTGAAATTCTCCAAACGAACCAGGCTGACGAAATCAATGAGATCTTTCCTCCCTTTAACAGTCTGGGCCCTCTCCAAATGATTTCGATTTACTTCATAATAAATGAGCCTCATTTCTACAACAGTCGAAATGAGGCAAAAAGTCAAGCTGACCTTTCCAAAATAAATGTCCTTTTCCTCAAGCTAAGCTAAGCTTTAACCTGGGCTATATATTTGAAAACTGCTTGGAGATATAAAAAGCGCTCTTCCACCAATCTGCACTAGAAGTTACTGTTTATGAAACTCTTGAAAGCAGTTCCTGTTGGGCGAAGAGAACCATCAGGGTTAATAAGCGACCGAGCTTTGACCGAATCAAGACTAAACCAAACAGCATATTGAAATTCATTATAAACAACCTGCTGCATGGCCGTTCTGGTCTGAACGGGATTATCGTTGTGTTGACCAATTTCGTTGGTGAGCGCCTGAAGTCCGCTCATCCGCTCCACATACGCAACTGCCTCGTCAAACGCTTCTGGTTTTGCATACCAGTGGAAGTTGACAAAATCAGCCCCTGCTGTCTTGTAACCCCTCAAGAGATCGTTGCCTCGCTTGATTTGGTCTTTGAGGTTTGCGCTTTTAAGAAGCCTATCAATCTCCTCAGGCTCAAGAGCTTTACGCAGATACTCATTCGCTTTGGCAGCACCCTGGGTTCTTTCATACTCATCTGCCACTAACGCCACAATAAGTGAGCTCACCAAGCCGCCGTTTGTGCATTTCATCCTTCTCAACCGTACCGCCGAACAGGCAGTCTTAAGCTGGCTATGATACTCTTCAACCGTCCCTGAATAGAATAACGCCTGAGAGTTCTCCTCATTCTCTACCACGAGAATCTCTGGTCGATATGTATTGAAAATGTCATTAATAACCTGTTTGTAGGCGCGCAGATTAGATGGCGGCGTTGTCGGAGAAAGTGCTCCGCCGTTGTTTCTGACAGTCAACACAAGTTTCAAACCTGCGTCGAGGGCAACCTGACACTCAGTACACTTTCCGTCCCATTTGTCGACAAAAACTGAATGCGGCCGATAGTAGATCGCTCCCAAATCTTTGACGATCTTTACCCGCTCGGAGTCAGTTAGTCCTGGTGCGTCAAGCATAAGCCCAAAGGGATTTTTGCTCTGTCGAGAGAAAGCCTCACTGGTCAATATCTGCCTTTCCTTAACTTGACGGGTATAAAGAACCAGACCCAGCAAAGCCACTGCTGTGAGAAAGAGCGGACCGAGAAGATTTTTCAGTTTCATCGATATTAGCGTACAACACCATAGTCAGTCAAGTCAATAACAATGGCTTGTATTGCTCACTGAATATTAATAGACTATGTTCAAAACAGAAGCCTGCAATGAGAAAAATTCTGAAAGTACTCAGCTTTCTCTTTCTCTTTTTATTTTTCACTCTTTTCCTCTTGAGATCTTCGAGGACTGTTGACGATCAACGACGTCCTCTGCTAGAACTCTTCCAACTTCTCAGCGGCTTAAAGAATCCAAGCACTCCTTCTGACGGCAAGCCGTTTGAGCCCGCAACAACTTCGCCCAATCCTTTCGGAGTGATGCCTGGCGGAAAAAACATTGATGCTGCCTTGAAACTGGGAGTTTCCTATTACCGTCCGATCTCCGTATTTTTAGATAGAGTTGGAGATTCCTGCCCTGAGTGTGATGCGGCTTCCAATCAAGGACTAAAACTTGTCCTAACCATACGGAACAATGGCCGTTCTCAGGTTCCGACGACACCTCCCTCTGATTTGACGGTGTTTAAAAATAAGCTGAGCCAAGTGATCGACCGCTACAATCCTGAACTGGTGGTGGTTGAAAACGAGGAAAACTCAGAAGCGCTTTTTTACGCAGGAAGTCCGGAAGCGTACCATACAGAACTCAAAGCAGCGTGTGAGGTGGCCCACCAAAAGGGCATCAAGTGTACGAATGGAGGACTTGTCAGCGCCCTGGTTGCTCTCTTGGTTGCCCAAGACTATCAAGATCAGGGCCAGGAAGCCAAGGCTCAAGAGTTTCTCGAAAGAACTTTGGGCCAAAGACTCGAACAACAAGGTCTGGGTGATCCTTCAACAATGCTGAGTAATCCCAAAGCCCAAAGCCAAATTGTCAAGGGAAGAAAGCTCCTGGCCGGATACAAAGCAGCTGGAGCCGACTTTATCAATTTCCACTGGTACATCCCCGATACGGATGCGTTGTCCGAGACTGTTGCCTACCTGGAAAAAGCAACCGGGCTTTCCGCGATGACCAACGAGATTGGCCAGCAGAAAAACGAAAGCCCCGAACAGGTTACTGCTGTACTGGAAAAAGTTGCTGATCTTAGCCTTCCCTATGCAATTTGGTTTAGCATCGACATTCCAGCCTTTGGCGGCGCCAGGGGCTTGGTTGACTCAAACGGTAATCTCCGGCCCAATGGAGAAGCCTTCAGAAACTTCATGGAGGCCAACTATTAGGCGCAGCAGAACTCTCGGAACCTTTCACTGTCATTGAAGTTCTGACCCAGCTCATCCGGACTCGCGTTCTCTGTCTAGACGGATTCAACCAGCGAAGAAATGCAGGAAAAAATACTGCCAAGGGAATGAAAAACCAAAGATTTTCGGGAATCTGTAGATTGGATATTTGGATAATCAGCCAGGTTGTATTGGCATAGCTGGTATCACCCGAGGTTGCTTGAAGTCTGGTATCAAGGTTGGTTGCGCTT
>Ga0209542_10005238_pt1 | contig 26063 bp, 26 predicted proteins | sample RifCSPhighO2_01_FD_184028 | JGI IMG/M metagenome (GOLD analysis project Ga0209542, IMG submission 184028) | Soil microbial communities from Rifle, Colorado - Rifle CSP2_plank highO2_0.1 (SPAdes) (version 2) | ecosystem: Environmental > Terrestrial > Deep subsurface > Rock core/Sediment ...
ATTTGATTCAAAAACGCAAAAGGAGAAGGAGCTTATAAGTACCAATGATACCTGTAAACAAAACTGATAAGAAAAGTAAGAACACACCTTATAACGATGGTCAGTTATCTTCCGAGCTAGAAGATAAAATGCGCGTATTTGTAAATCTGATTATTGATAAGGTATTATTAGAACGTAAGCAAGGTATCTATCGTTCTTAACTATTTCAACTATCAAAATACAAGACATATGATTAATTCAGGCATGAAAGCTCTATCCATAGCGTTACTACGTGTTTCTAGCTCTAAGCAGGGGCTTGCAGGTGATTCTCCGGAACGACAGAAAGAAGATATTATTAAGCTTCTTCCAAAATATAATGCAGAGGTAATAAGCTACTTTGAACTTATTGAATCCGCATCAGGAGATATTCAGCCGGCAATAAAAGTTATTGACTTTGCAAAAGAGCATCCGGAGATTAAATACTGCTTCGTAACAAATATTGATAGGTTTTCCAGAGCAGGCTCTTATGTTTATCAATACTTAAAATCTCAACTGGCTAAATACGGAGTTCAGTTAATTGATGTTGCAGGAGTAATTTCTCCTGAAGTAAAGAACACGCTAGATACTTATGGGATTGAGTATAAATGGAGTAAATATAATCCCAGCCATATTGCTGAGATTATGGCAGCAGAGTCAGCACACGATGAGATAAGGACGATACTAACCAGATTAATTGGTTCAGAAATTAGATATGTAAGGCTTGGTTATTGGGTAGGGTCTCAACCATATGGCTATACTTCCGAAAAGATAGAAACCGAGCATGGCAAGCGGGTTGTTTTAAAACCCGATCCGATAGCAAGCAAATGGTTTTTGAAAATGTTTGAATTAAAAATTCAAGGATTAATGGATGAGGAAATAGTTACGCAGGTAAACGTAATGGGTTATAAATCCAGAAGGCTCAATGTTAGGAATAAAGATGATAAGTCAAAAATAATAGGATATAAAGGCGAAAAAAAATTAATAGTTAAACAACTTGCTGAATTTATCCAAAACCCTATTTATGCTCTTGTAAGCACTCACAAATGGCTTGAGAAGCCTCAGAAGATACATGGCACGCCAATTGTATCAATTGATATGTTTAACAAGGCTAACCGGGGGAAAATAAGGATTATTGAAGATAACGGGATAATAACAATTCTAAAAGGCAAAGCTATTGATAGGTATTTAAGAAAATCAAAGAACATTCCCCTCTACGCTTATAAAGATTATGTCCTCTGCCCTCTTTGTCATGATAGATTTAAAGGCTCAGCTTCTAAGGGTGGGTCAGGCAAGTTATATCCGGCTTATCATTGCAACAGGAATGGACACAAGTATCTTAGAATTGCAACCGGAGCAGACACAACTATCTTAAACTCTCAACAGGAAACAATGGAAAAAACAATTTACGATTTTATCAAGAAAGTTAAGTTTAGCGATGAGTTTAAGGCGAAATTTAGACAATTAACAGTTGAAGAACTTGAAAAGCGAAAAGAAATCATATCCAAAGATTCAATTACTAAGGAAGAGAATGTTCTAAGCTTAAAAGCAGAGAAAACTTTGATAGTAGATAAGATAAAACAACTTAATTCTCCCTTAGCAATTCAGGCAATGGAAGAAGAACTTGAACGAGTTAGCGCAGAACTAGCTCAGGCAATACCTCAAAGAGATAATACTGAGGATATAGAAGTTGAATTGGAGACACTTTTAAATCATTGCAAATATTATGTGGAACACCTTGAAGATTTGTTGTTGGGAAGCCCTAATCTCCTACAAAACGCAGCCTTTTTTGGACTCATTTTTGATACTCCACCTACCTATGATGAGCTAAAAAGTGGAACGCCTCAGTTAGCCCCTCTTTTCAAGCTAAATGAGGAATATCAAACCTTAAAATCCTTGTCTGTGAGCCGCCGGCGAGTCGAACGCCGAACCGATTCCTTAAGAGGGAATTGCTCTGCCAATTGAGCTAGCGGCCCCATCCGCTTTATAAAAAAGCGCTGATTTAGTATACTATAAGAGATTTGTCATAACAATACTTGCGCCTGTAGCTCAATGGATAGAGCACTTCGCTTCGGACGAAGGGGTTGGGGGTTCGACTCCCTTCAGGCGCGCAAAAATAATTCCTATTTCTCCTATCCATCCTATAGCTTTATTTTGAATCTTGTGGTATAATTCTTGATTAAATTATGAAAAGATTCAGGGATTGGGTTAATTTTACAATCCAATTTGCAAAAACCCACAAAATTATTTCTTTTGTTATTCTTCTAATACTTATATCAATTTTGTTTGTTTTAAAACCCGGTAGGGAAGTGCCCATTGCTGTAGAAAAGACAAGAAGAGAAAATATTTCCCAAACAATTTCTATAACAGGCAGTGTTGATTCCAACACCACTGCAAATTTAAGCTTTAGGGTTTCGGGAAAGTTGGTTTATCTAGGCGTTAAAAAAGGAGATTATGTTTATGCTTATCAGACAATAGGGACAATGGATGAGCGAACTGTCCAAAAAAATTTAGAGATTGCGCTGATAGATTATTCAAAACAAAGATTAACTTTTGATCAGACTCTTGAGAAAAATCAAAACAGAACACCCGCAGAGGCTCTAAATATTGATATGAAGAGAATCCTTGAAAATAATCAGTTTGATCTTGATAAGGCGATAAAGTCTGTAGAGCTTTCGGATTTGGCAAAACAAGACTCTGTTTTAACAACTCCGATCTCCGGAATTATCACAAGGGCAGATGTGGAAACTTCAGGGGTAAATGTGTCTCCGGCTACTACCTTCACAGTTACAGACTTAAGCTCGCTTACTTTTAAAATGGACGTTGATGAGGCAGATATCGGAAAAGTAAAAGAAGACCAAAAAGTAAAAGTTGTGCTTGATCCATATCCGAATGAAACATTAAATCTAATTATAGATCAGATAGACTTTGCTTCCCACACAACTTCAACGGGAGGAACTGCTTTTACCGTATACGCAAATTTTTCGGAAAATCCCGATAATAAATACAGGGTAGGAATAAATGGAAATGCAGAGATTATAACCGATGAAAAAAATGACGTTCTCACAATTCCTGTTTCTGCTGTATCTGAGGACAATAAAGTATTTGTAAAAACAAATGCAGGATTTGAAGAAAGAAAAATAAAAACAGGTCTTCAGAATGATACAAGGACGCAGGTGACAAGCGGGGTTTCGCAAAATGATGAAGTAGCCGTTGAACCAACACTTGTTCCCAAGAAAACACGGGGAATATTTCCCGCTTCCTTCTTTGGAGGATAAAATGATTCATGAAGAAAACAAACCTCATACGACTCACAAACGTAACTAAAGATTATAACCTCGGTAATCTGGTGATAAAAGTATTAAAAGGAATAACTCTTAAAATAGGCAAAGGCGAATTTGTTGCAATACAAGGAAGATCCGGCTCGGGCAAATCGACCCTAATGAACATCTTGGGTCTTTTAGATACTCCAACAAAAGGATCTTACTATCTAGAAGAGACTGATGTATCAAAATTAAAAGAAGATGAGCTTTCATATCTTAGAAATAAGAAGATCGGATTTGTTTTCCAGTCTTTTAACTTACTCCCAAGAGCAACAATTTTTGACAATGTTGCCCTCCCGGGAATTTACGCTGGAAAAAGTCCCAAGGAAAGAGAGACTACAGCAACAGGTATTTTAGAAAAAATTGGACTGTCTGAGCATATTAACAAAAGACCCAATCAGCTTTCTGGAGGACAGCAGCAAAGAGTTGCGATTGCAAGAGCTTTGATGAATAATCCCGACATTATCTTAGCAGATGAACCAACAGGAAATTTGGACACAAAATCAGGTCAGGAAGTTATAAACTTATTAAAAACCTTACATAAACAGGGGAAAACCATTGTTCTTATTACTCATGAAAGGGAGATTGCTAGAGAAACAGATAGAATTATAAACTTGACCGACGGAAAGATAGACTAATATGGAGTTAAACGAACTTTTTAAACTTTCATACAGAGCGATTGCGGCTAATAGACTTAGAAGTTTCTTAACTATGTTGGGCATTGTTATTGGAGTTTTTGCAATTATTTTACTAGTCTCAATAGGAACGGGTCTTCAAACGTTTATCACTAACCAGATAGCAGGACTCGGCTCAAATCTTATTTTTGTTATTCCCGGAAGAATAGGAGGCGCTCGAACTCCAGGCGGTGTTGTATCTAATAAGCTTGTTGTTGCAGATGCTAAAACCTTACAGCTAAAACTTAGAAACGAGGCGAGCGTTGCACCTGTTGTGTCGCAAATTACAACAGTTAAATATAAAAACAAAGAGAATAAAGGAACTACTGTCTTTGGAACAACTTCAAACTATCCAAAAATTGTCCAAAACGCAACAATAAAGCAGGGAAGATTTTTTTCTCAAAGTCAGGAACAATCCGGAGCAAGAAGCGCAGTTATAGGACAGACGGTTCTAAATAATTTATTCTCTTCTCAAAATCCTATCGGAAAAAGATTTTTTATAGGAAGTAATATATATACGGTAATAGGAGTAATAAATAAAAGAGGCGCGGTTTTTGGAATAGATCAGGATAATGTTGTTCTTATTCCATTATCTTCCGCTCAAAGGCAATTCGGACTAACTCATGTAAACACGATATTTATTTCGGTGAATTCTTCTTCTTTTGTTCCAAGAGTTAAAAACCAAACGCAAAAAATTTTACTCGGTCACTTAACAGAAGACGATTTTACTATTCAAACCGCTGAGTCAACGCTATCTATTGTTTCAAATATTACAAACATTTTGTCTGTTGCTCTTGGAGGCATTGCTGCGATATCATTATTAGTTGGAGGGATTGGAGTTGCAAACATAATGCTTGTATCTGTAACAGAACGAACTCGGGAAATAGGACTTAGAAAAGCATTGGGGGCAAGGCGATCGGATATATTGAAACAATTTCTGCTTGAAGCAGTTATTCTTTGTTTAACCGGAGGAATAATCGGAATTATCTTAGGACTTCTTGGATCATTACTGCTTGCAAGATTTCTCGTTTCTCAAGTAACTTTATGGTCTGTTTTTATAGCTTTCGGTTTTTCTGTTGCAGTAGGAATTGTATTTGGAATGGCTCCTGCAATAAGAGCTTCAAAACTTTCTCCCATAGAAGCCCTCAGATATGAATAAAAACCAGAATAGAAAAGAACAGCTGTTTTCTTTCATAAAATTTTTGATAGGTTGGCCGATCTCCGCAGTTGCAATTTTCTTTATTGGCAAAATTATATTATCGCAATTTAACCTTGTTAAGCCATATATTAAAATTCCTGAATTATTTCCATTTATAGCTGGTGTCGTTTGTTTTATCTTATTTTACTTTGGAAGGGCTTTTGTATTCAAAAAGCTCTTAGAAGAAAAAGGACATAGCATTGAATTTAAAGAGGTTTCTTTTTTATGGGGGTTATCCGAGCTTAAAAGATTTGTTCCCGGAAATATTTGGTCTTTTTTAGGAAAGGCGTTCTCTTTCTCAAAAAAGGGGGTCGACAACAAAACAATTATTTCTCTAATTTTCCAAGAAATAGGATTATTTATTATGGCAAGTTTCCTGCTCTCTCTTTTTTCGATCCAATTTATTCTGCCTTATGTTTTTTCTATACATACTTATTCAATTTTCGCAATTCCCCTTATAACTTTTTCTACATTTTTGGCTGCCTTGATTTTTATATTTAATAAAGATTTTTTTAATAAATCCAAATTTAGGTTTTTAAAAAATTTCCTTCCAAGTTTTAGTCCTTACACCAATTTTGTTCTTCTATTTATTACCGTCGTCTCATTGTTTCTCTTTGGTCTTGGAACATTCCTAACAATAGCGTCTGTAGTCTATTTACCGGTGAACTTTATTCTTCCATTGATAGGTTTTTTTGTTTTATCTCTTTTTATAGGTTTCCTATCATTTGTAACTCCTATGGGGCTTGGGGTAAGAGAGGGAATAATATCGGTCGGACTTTCTCAAATATTAACTCTTCAGCTTGCCGGATTTGCCTCTATTTTTGCGAGAATCGTTCTTATCCTATCGGAAGTAATTTTTATTTTGCTTGCGACTTTTTGGAAAAATATAAAAGCTAGCAAATTCTTGAAAATAGAAAATTATATTAAGAATCATTTACACAAAACTATATTGATTTTTATGTTTGCAGTTTACGTAATGTATTTTTCCGAAACCAGTTTTTTAAGATACGATAATTTTTTTACAGGGAGATTTGATCTGGGAAATATGGATCAGGCGGTATGGAATACAATACACGGACGGATTTTTAAAATAACAGATCCAAACGGAACCGACATAATCTCTCGACTTTCCTTTCATGCAGATTTTCTCCTTATTCTGATTTCTCCTCTTTATTTAATCTGGTCGCATCCTAAAATGCTTTTACTGCTTCAATCGGTAGTTTTGGGATTTGGTGCACTATTCGTATACTTGATTTCCAAAAACGTTTTGAAAAATAAAAATATTTCTCTTGCTTTTTCATTTGCATATCTTTTGAACCCATCACTTCAGTTTAGTAATCTTTATGATTTTCATCCTGTTACGCTTGCGACAACTTTTCTGCTCGGTGCATTTTACTTTTTAAAAGAAAAAAAATATCTATGGATGCTAGCCTTTCTAATTTTAGCATCGCTATCTAAAGAACAGATCTGGATAATCGCAGCTTTGTTTGGAGTTTATTTGTTTTTCATCCACAAGAAAAAACTTATTGGAACCCTAATAATAGTTTGTTCTCTGAGTATTTTCTATTATTTAATTGTCAAAATAATACCACAAGTTCGCGGAGGGGAACACTTTGCTCTTTCTTATTATTCTGACTTTGGAGAAAATCCTCTTGCTATTATTAGAAACATATTCTTATCTCCCAGCAAGATAATCGAAACATTACTTCATAAAGAGCAGCTTATTTATTTAATAAGGATCTTTTTCCCCTTAGGATTTTCATCACTGTTTTACCCTATAATTCTTATTTTTGCCCTCCCTGATTTATTTATAAATTTATTAAGCAATAATTCTCAGCTTAGGCAAATTTACTACCAGTATACTGCAACAATTACTCCTTTTATTTTTATATCAGGAATTTACGCAGTTGTGATTGTAACAAAACGGTTTCCAAAAATACCATTTAGACTTTTTACTTGGTATATACTCACAGCTGCTATACTGGGTGCTTATTATATTGGTCCATTGCCCGGTTCAAAAAATCCAAGCATAAGTATGTTTACAAACCAACTCCCTCAAAAAGAGACAATAGAAGATTTTTTAGATACTATACCCTCAAAATTCAGCATTGCAGCCACTAATAATTTAGGGTCGCATTTGTCTAGAAGGCAAAAAATATTTACCATTCCGGTTGGAATAGACAAGGCAGACGTAATTGTTTTTCTGCTAAATGACTCTTTTGCCCAGCCTTCTCTAAAAGCACAAATCGAAACAGCGGAAAAAATGAAAAAAGATAAAAATTATATTAAAATTTTTGAACAGGGAGATTTTGTTGCTTTTAGAAAAGTTAAATAAAAGACTGGTCTATCTTTTTTCCAATTTTATTTCTTCTGAAAATCATAATAAGACTAAAGATAAATACTACTATGATCCCAAATCTTATTGCAAAATACGATCCAAAATGCTGGGCTAAAATCCCAATTTGAAAATTTCCAATAGGAAACATTCCAAGAACCGTCAAGATATAAATACTCATAACCCTTCCCCTTATTTTATCCGCAACTATGTGCTGTATCGTGGTATTTATCATCGAAAACTGAGTTATAAGACCAAGTCCCGCCATAAATAAAATTGGGACAGCTATGATGTAGCTTTTCGTAAAAGTGAAAAAGAAAACAGAAATTATAAATATCAAATTTCCCAAAATAATCAAATCCAAAGGCTTGATTTTCTTAGCATAAACGGAAACTATATATGCGGCAAAAAGTGCTCCAAGCCCAATAGAAGAGTATAAAAATCCTAGAACCGAAGCGTCCTTATTGTAAATATTCTGGACAATTACGGGAAGAAGTGTTGTATATGACCAGCCAAAAATCGAAGTCACAATGGAAAGGAGAAGAAGTTCTTTAATTGCAGGATGAGTAATAGAGTAGGAGATACCCTCTTTTAAAGCCGCCAGAGGATGGGGATGTAGAGAAAGAGCATGTTTTTTTGCATGTATAAAAAACAGTGCAATTATAACTGCGATAAAAGATAATCCGTTTACAATAAACGTGCCCCCAAGACCGATAATGCTAATTAAAAATCCTGCCATACCCGGGCCTATCACTCTAGAAGCATTAAAAGTTACAGAATTAAGGGCAATGGCCGAAGCAAGATCTTTTTTTTCAACCATATCAACAACAAAAGCCTGTCTTGCAGGATTATCTAAAGCGCTGACAACGCCTGCAAGAAAAGCAAGAATGATTATTTCGGTTAAGTTTATAACATTTAGAATAGTTAAAACACCAAGAGTCAAGGCGAAAATCATTGGAAAAACTTGAGTTAAGTAAAGCAAGAATTTTTTATTAAATCTATCTACAACAACTCCCGCAAAAACTCCAAAAATAAGAATAGGAAGCATGCCTAATGCAGCAACAGTTCCTACCCAAAAGGCAGAATTGGTAAGTTTTAGAACCAGCCAACCAAGCGCTACAATCTGAAGCCAAGTTCCAGTAAGGGAAATGAGCTGTCCGTAAAAAAACAATCTATAGTTTCTATATTTAAAAGCAGGGAATGCTTTTAAAATTTTAAATTTCCACGAGCTTGCTTTTCCCAGGCTCACTTCTTGATTTTTGTCAATAATATATTTATCTTCGCGTTTAATAGCCATTGTTTTGCTTAAACCTCCGGTTCTTATTAAGTAGAATTTAAAGAGTAAAAGAGGTTATTCTATTATATTTTAATTTCTGAAATTTTGTCAATTAAGACTCTTGACAAAACTTTAAAAAAAATTATACTGATACATAGAAATATTTAAATCTTTCTATATATATGAATAAAAAAACTTTAAAAGTTTTTAAGGCTCTTTCAAGTAAAACTCGCACGGAAATTATCAAAAAACTTCTCAATCAAAAAGAGATCTCTTGCCAACAGTTGTCAAGAACATTTTCCCTATCTCAACCAACTTTATCTCATCATTTTAATAAACTTATAGATGCTAATATTTTAAAACTTCGAAAAAACGGAGTGAATAACTATTACAGCATTGATAAAAAATATTTAAGAAATTTAGGAATTATTATAGAAAAAATCATTAATTAAAGGAGGTGAAATAAGATGAAACCAAATGAAGAATTTGGAAAAGTTGCATCTGAAAAACAGATTAAAAAAACTGAGAAAGCGTTACAAGAAAGCGGGTTTAAGGCTGAAGTGTTTAAAAACTCACAGGAAGCTAAAATGAAAGTATTGGAACTTCTCCCCAAAGGGGCCGAAGTTTTTACCATGACTTCCCAGACTTTGGAAGCTATAGGACTGGATAAGGAAATCAATGAGTCTGGTAAGTATAATGCTGTTCGGCCAAAGCTTTTTGCCATGGACAGAAATACGCAAAGTCGAGAGATGGCCAAACTGGGAGCTGCTCCAGACTGGGTGGTATCTTCAGTCCATGCAGTCACAGAAGACGGCCATCTTTTAATTGCCTCAAACACGGGCAGTCAGCTTTCGGCAGAAGCTTATGCCGGCGGGAAAGTAATCTTTGTAGTGGGTACACAAAAAATTGTCAAAGACACCCAAGAAGGTTTGCGAAGGATCTATGAGTACGCTCTGCCACTTGAGGATGAACGAGCCCAAAAAGCCTATGGCATGAGAAGCAACGTGTCAAAAATTCTTATCATCAATAAGGAAATAATGCCGGAAAGAATCACTGTCATTTTAGTTAAAGAAAAGCTAGGTTTTTAACTTTTAGCCTCTTGTAAATAACCTTAAAAAAGTTCTACGATGGTAGTATGATTACTGTTGTAAAGGCATCGGGTGAAAAAGAACCGTTCTCGGAAATTAAGGTCCGTAATTCTATAAGAAGAGCGCGGATCCCTCAGGAAATACAAGAAGAAGTTCTAAGACATGTAAAAACAAAAATTTACGAAAACATTCATACATCGGAAATCTATAAGCACATTATTGAATTTTTAGAAGTTTCTCCCCAGCCTTTTAATAAAACGAAATACACGCTAAAGCAAGCGATAATGGATCTTGGACCAACAGGATATCCGTTTGAAGACTATGTTGCCGAAATCTTAAAAACAAAAGGGTATCAAACTCAGGTTAGACAAATTTTGGAAGGAAAATGCGTATCTCATGAAGTAGATATTATTGCCGAAAAAGACGGGCAGAAGATATTAATAGAAGCTAAGTTTCATAACAGTCCTGGAATAAAATCGGACGTGCACGTTTCTCTCTACACTAAAGCCCGGTTTGATGATTTAAAAGATAGCTATAATCTAAATCAAGCTTGGATAGTTACAAACACAAAAGTAACAACAGACGGAATAGGGTATGCTGCCTGCAACGGAATGAAAATTATTGGATGGAACTATCCGGAAACAGAAAATCTGAGAGATTTGGTTGAAAAAGCAAAACTTTATCCAATAACAGCTCTTCAATCGCTTTCCCAATCGCAAAAACAATTACTCTTGCTCCATGGAACCGTTCTCTGTAAAAATATTTGTTTAAATCCCAATATTATCAAAGTTTTAGGTCTTCCCATGGATAAAGAAGAGAAAGCCATTTCGGAATTAGAATTTTTATGTACTGGGAACAATGATCCTATAAATCTTTAGCAAGTTTTGTTCTTTCATATCTGTCTCCCAAATATCCATTTGGAACAGTTGTAAGCTTATCTGTATAAAGTAAAAATCCATTTCTAATAGTATGATCTCCAAAGCGATTATTGATGTTATCAATCGTTTGCAAAAGACGTTTTCTTCTAAAATTATCATCAAAGAGAGAAAGAGGTAAATTTTCTTTTTCTTCAAGATTTGAAACCCAAACGCTTATTTGTCGTATGTAAGAGTTTTTTGCAAAAAACATTTCTTTATTGTCGAAAAGCAAACCTTTAAACAGATGAAAAACTTCCCGAGAATCATCAAAATAAAAATTGTAAGTCTTGCGCTTATGAATATTTATACTTCCCCGAAGGTTAAATCCTAAAGTTCTTGCTTTTTTATTAAGTCTTCTAAGTTTTATTGATATTTCTTCCCAAAGCTCATAAGTATTTTGAAGTATTTTTCTTTTGTCATATTCGTTTTGAGGCAGGCAATAATTTCTTCCGATTGATTTTACATCCGGTGACAAAGTATAAGGTATAATTTCGCAGTCATCTTTTCCTTCTGAAATATTTCTGAGAAACTGTGCCTCCGCTTTTCCAAATTCGGCAACTAACCGATCGTAAGATATATTGCGAATATCCAAAAGAAAAAATACTCCTATTTTGTTGAGTCTGTCGGCAATTCTTTCCCCAATTCCGCAGATGTCTGTAAGTTTTGCGCTTTTATAAACCCTATCAAGATCTTCCGGTTTTATTTCGAAAATTCCATCTGGTTTTTTAAGACCGGAAGCAAGTTTTGCCAAAAGCTTATTGTAAGAAATCCCAAAAGAAGCTGTTATATATTCTCCTATTTCTTCTCTTATTCTTTCTTTAATTTCTGCGATCATTTTGTAATGGTCATTATCAAATAAATGGACAGTTGAAGTTATATCCATAAAAACTTCATCAATTGAGAAAAGCTCAACAAATGGTGTAAAATCCTGAGAAATTCGCAAAAATTTTTTGGAAATCTCAAAATATTTAATAAAATCCGCAGGAACAAGTATTAGATCTGGGCAAATCTTTTTGGCTTCATAAGTTCTTGAGCCGGTACCAATACCCAGCCTCTTTGCTTCTTTTGAAGATGCAATAATGCAAGTCCTGCCATTTGTCGCAGTAACTCCTATGGGACGATTGCGCAACTGAGGATTATATTGCTGCTCAACGCTTGCAAAAAAAGAATCAAAATCAATATGCACAATTCTCTTCATATCTTTAAAATAATAGAAAAATATACGAAAAACAATAGAACAAAAATAGACTTAGTAGATCAGTCCCGATTAAATCGGGATCAGTTTAAAGTCCGTAGGAAGAAAGAGGAGCGTTGCCCACATGATTGCGGTGAAGAGTCATAATATATGAGTCGCACTGCAAAAATCCCGGAATTGTAGAAAACGCACCGGAAAATCCGTTGCTCTGAAGAATAGAAATAGCATTGTTATTAAAAGAGCCATAAGGATAGGCAAATATATTAACTGATTGTCCGGTATTCTCTTCAAGCTGTTTTTTGCCCGTTTGAATTTCGTACTGAATCTTATCGGCTGAACCATTGGAAACTGCATAATGAGACCATGTGTGGTTTACGAAATAGGCAAGTCCGCTCTGTTTTATCTGATTAATTTGATCCCAACTCATACCATCTTCTCCTCCTATAAGTCCTGTTGCAATCATTAAATTAACTTTAATTCCGTATTTTTGAATAATGGGAAAAGCATTTGTAAAAAAATCCCTGTACCCGTCATCAACGGTAACAAGAATGCTCTTTTCCGGAAGAGGGGAATGAGTTTTTAAGGAATTTATTAGAGCGTCTGCAAAAATTGTATTGTATCCATGTTCTGTTAAATATTTCATTTGCAAATCAAAAAATCCGGGATCAACATTTAGAAAGCTCTGTTTTTTTAAAGCTGCCTCTGCCTGAGGACGGATGTGATGATAGAGAAGTACGGGAACAGAGATGCAGTAACCGGATTGTATTTGGGTTGGCAATGCGCCGGGCTTTAGAGACTTTTCCTCTCGTTTTATATCAATACAGCTATCCGGCGCTTTACAAAGGGCAGGCGAATACATAGTTTGTCCCCGAAAAAATTTCGCATTGTGAACTCTGCCCGATGATAATAGAAAATATGCCAGAACAGCAACAAAAAGAAAAAGGACCTGCCAAGCCCTCAAATTAGATTCTTTCATACTATAAACCCTTAGATGTTACCAGAATCTCTCCCATAAGTAAAACCTAAAACGATTAGTTTTGTCATGTTATAATAAACCTAAATGAATAACCTTCAACAGGAAGAGGAGTTTTTTTACTTTATTGTTGGTGTAGTCCGTGATTTAGTTTCTGATTCGGGTAAAAACATAGCAATCGCCCAGCATAAAAGAGATAGAGATTTTTCTACACAAGTTGATCTTGATGTTGAAAACCTCATTGTAAAAGAGATTAAGAAAAGATTTCCCCAAGATCATATTCTTGCCGAAGAAAATAACACTAATACTGTAATTCCAAAAGGGCGAATATGGATTATCGATCCAATTTGCGGAACCAATAATCTTGCGAGAGGTATAAAAAACTTTTGCACAAACATTGCATTGGCAGATAATAACAAGCTCATTGCTTCATGCGTTATTGATCATAGCCAAAGCGATTATTTTTGGTCAATCGGAGAAGGAAAAGTTTATATTAACGATAATCTTTTTGAACCAAATGAAGAAAGGTTTGATGTAATGATAGACGTTGATTTTGGAGCAGTTGTATCCGTTGACAAAGTCCAAAAGGAGAAATATAACAGATTTTTAAAAAAGCTGATTATTGAAACTAACTATTATCTTATCTCTTTAAATTCCTCTCTGGGTTTTGCATATACTGCTGTTGGGAAAGTAGATGGCTTCCTGAATATTACCAATCATCCCTGGGACATTTGTGCATCCGGTTTTCTAATTCAAGAATCGGGAGGAATAATCACAGATTTGTTGGGAAAACAGTGGACACTACAATCAGTTGGAGCAATTGCAGCAAAAAACAAAGAAATTCATCAAAAACTCCTAAAAACTTATCTTAATAGTTGATTTTCGAAGCTAGTTTAGGCAATTCCAAATTATTGACTCTCGCTTCAAAATATCCTATAATACGTAGACGGAAAAGACATTATGCCAGAAAAAGAACCAGAACACAATAAAGAATTAGAAACCATAGAGAACTTTGTTTCAGAGTTTAATCAGAATGGATTTGTAATTTTACAGGATGATAGTTCTTTTATTGGACGGCTTGGTAAATTTTTTATTGATAAACTAAAACCTGCTAGTAGAAGAATTGCCATTCCTGCTTCTGTTGTTTTGCTCGCCGTTGCAGCTGCTTGTTCTTATGGGGAAGCCAGTGTCAGCAGTGTCCAAACTTCAGATTTACCCACTGCTACCAGAACTTCGGAAATTGGTGAGCCTGAAACAATAAGAAGAACTAGTCCTCCGGCTCGAATTACCAACGAGAGTGTTATTAATTTACCCGAAGAACTGCCGCTACCCGAAGGGACTCGTGTGATAATTGGTAAGTGCACTTCGGATGGCGAGTGTCATCCGTACAATTTTTATTGGGGACAGACAACTGAAATTGTTCTTCAATCTGGACAGCGTGAGAATAAATTGCTGCATGAAGCTTGCCATGCGCACCAGCACTGGTCTATAAATGGTGGAGATCGTTTACAAGCAGATGATACCGATCTTGAATCTTGGTATCAGACAACCGAAGGTCAAAGCTTTACAAATGCTGTTGAAGGATTGGCGTGGCCGTGGACTGACAGCGCAAAAAATGGAATAGAGGATTTCGCTTGGACATGTGGATATTTTTATTTTGATCCACACTACCTGCAAAGTACTAGCCCTGAACGCTACGAATGGGCTATTAAAAATCTTCCCTAAAGTAGAAGACAGTTTATATATTGACAGAGTTTTTTAAACAAAGTATAGTGACATTATGCTAACAAAAAACGATTTACATCAAATTAGAGTAGTTGTAAAAGAAGAAGTTCAGACTATCAAAGAAGAAGTTCAGACTATCAAAGAAGGATTAAGTACTGTCAAGCAACAATTAAATACTGTTGAAATGAAAGTAGAATTAGTTAATAAAAGAGTGGAACAAGCACAGGAAGAAACCGTAGATGCTCTTTCGCAGCTTATTCATGAAGGGTATAATCTACACGAAAAAAGAATCAAAAAAATCGAAGATCAACTTCAACCTCCACAAGCACAATAATTTCCACTATTTGAAGCTTAAAACGTAGCTTGGCCGGCCGGATTCGAAACTTTTTTTTGAGCATGGTTGGCAAGTCTATGCTACTATATTTATAGTTCGGCAAGCTCACTATTATACTAATATAGTATGGAGACAAAGGAAGATACAGAAGAAATCACTCCCCTTGTAAATATTTCCACATCGGGAGATTTTGATAAAAATAGATGGAAAAAACGATTTCTGATTGGAGCTTTTATTGTTTTACTTGCTATTTTTACATATTTTGTTTTACCACAGAATAAAAAAACTTCAAACTTAGAAAACGGAAATAAAACTATAATTACCCCCGTAGTTACAAGATCTATCTCCTTAAAGGCTAATACAATTAAAAGAGAAGTTATCGGTTTTTTGCCGTCATGGTCAGTCGCCAAAAAAGCAAAGGTTTATCCCAAAGACCTTACTCAAATTATTTATTTTGGATTAAATGTTAATAAAGACGGCAATATTATAAAATACGACGAAAACAACCTGCCTGTTTTGGAATGGAGCTATTTTAATTCTGACTATTTTGGGCAGATTAGAAAAGAAGCGTCAGCTAGCGGAACAAAAGTTTTGCTCTCAATTAAATCTTTTGACAATTCGACAATAGATAATATTATAAGCAGCCAAGCTGCGACAAATAAACTAACCGGGCAGTTATCAACATTGATAAGACAATATAATCTTGACGGAATAAATATCGATTTTGAATATTTTACAGATACCAATTTTCCCACTTCCAAATATCTTGCTGAATTCTTAGAAAAGTTGTCTTTTGGGTTAAAAAAAGACAATCCAAATATTATTCTTTCTATAGACGTTAACGCAACTGTTGTTATAAAAGATAAAGCCTACAATATGACAAATATTAGCAAGGCAGTTTCCCAAGTAATTCTTATGGCATACGATTATCGTGGGCAAAATTCAACAAGATCAGGGCCACCCTCTCCTATTTATGGGGAGGCGAATGAACATAGTATTTGGGAATCTGTAGAATCTTTATCCGGCCGGGTTCCAAACAACAAGCTCATCTTAGCCATTCCATTCTACGGCTACGAATGGCAGACGCTTACCAACAAACACAAAAGTTTTACTATAGAAGGCAGCGGCGCTTTAGCCACATACAAAAGGGTTAAAGAACTTCTGGAAGAAAGAAGCGACATTATAAAATCATGGGACGATATTTCCAAATCTCCATGGCTATCCTATACGCAGTATGGAACAATTAAGCAAATTTATTATGAAGACGATAGGTCAATTGCCGAAAAAATAAAATTCTCAAAGGAAAAAAATATGGGAGGTATTGCTATTTGGGCATTGGGTTATGAAGGAAACTATATAGAGCCGTGGAAAGTTATAGAGAGCGTTTTACTTGACTGAATTTTTACCTTGTGAAATACTTTATTTTATGAAGATCAAATATAAACTTTTGCTAATTATAGGATTTTCAGCTTTGGCAATTGCTCTTTTTAGCATATTGCTTTATTTCTCTCAAAAAACAGAAGTATATCTTTTAGTAAGTCTTATCGTAATTTTGGTTCTGATTGTAGTTGTTGGTATTGAAGCGATTACGCAAGGCAACCCAGATTTTAAAGCTGATATAAAAGCTAGAGATGAGATTGAACGTCTAGATAAATCTTTTGATGATAGGACAGAAAAATTAAAAGCACCATATTTTGAGGATTTGGAAAAAAAGGTCCAAGAAAAGACTAAAGCGTTAGCCCAAAGAATTGAAGAACTAAATTCTGAGCGCCAAAAAATTAAAGAAGCAGAAGAAAAAGCATTAATTGAAGAAGCTAAGGAAGAAGCCACTCTAACAAGCATCGGAGAAGGAGTCGTAGTAACAGATCCGCAAGGAAAGATTTTGGTTTTTAATCCCGCAGCGGAACAATTGACCAATTGGGCAACTTCTGAGACAGTGGGACGATTCTGGTTTGAAACCGTTCCGGCAATGGACGAGAAGGGATATCTTATTTCGCGCAAAGACAGAGATATGTACAAGGCTTTAAGCATTGGCAAGAAGTTTTCTTCTCAGAGTATTTATTTACAGAAAGGGTCTGGAAAAATTACGGTTGCAAATACCGCCACACCAATTGTTTTTAAAAATCAGGTAATCGGCGCTGTCCAGGTTTTCAGGGACATAGGTCATGAAAAAGAGGTTGACAGAATGAAAACAGAATTTATTTCGCTTGCTTCGCATCAGCTCCGTACACCACTGTCTGCGATGAAATGGTTTTGTGAGATGCTTTTAAACGGCGATGCGGGAGAGCTAAATCCGGAACAAAAAGAATACGCGAAAAACGTTTCCGATTCAAATGAACGGATGATTCATCTGGTTAACTCTCTTCTTAATATTTCACGTATCGAATCAGGAAGGATAATTATTGACCCCAAACCTACAAATATAAATAAGCTCATTTCAGAAGTGATTACCGAAATAAAAGTAAAAAGCGATGCAAAAAAACAGCGGATCATTGTAAATGTGCATTCAGATCTCCCTCTGATAAATATTGACCCTCAGCTTATCCGGGAAGTGTACATTAACTTACTAACAAACGCGTCGAAGTATACACCTCCCAATGGAGAAATTTCTGTAGTTATTTCTAAAAAAGATGGCGATGTAATCTCTCAGGTAAGCGATAACGGATATGGAATTCCAAAAAAGGACTACGACAAGATATTCCAAAAATTCCATCGCGGAGAAAATATTATAAAAATTGAAACGGAAGGTACTGGTTTGGGTCTCTATTTAGTAAAAGCAATTATTGAATCATCCGGAGGAAAAATCTGGTTTGAATCAACAGAAGGAAAGGGAACGTCATTTTACTTTTCTTTACCGATCAGCGGTATGCAGGCTAAGAAAGGTGAAGTTACGCTTAACAGTTAAAATGTGTATAATAGTACTGTAAGTTATTAGTGGGTAATATGGCAAAAATTCTTATTGTCGAAGATGATAAATTTTTGGCAAATGCGTATAGACTTAAGTTCAGCAAGGCGGGTTATGAAATCAAAATTGCTTCGGATGGTCAGGATGCAATAGATAGTCTTAATACTTTTACTCCCGATATCATCTTACTTGACCTTATTATGCCGATAAAAGACGGTTTTGCTGTACTTGAAGAATTGAAAAAAAACGATAAATGGAAAAGTATTCCTGTTGTGGTTGCTTCAAATCTGGGACAGAAAGAAGATATTGATAAAAGTATGGCGCTTGGAGCCACCGATTATATCGTCAAAAGCCAAATACCTATTAATGATATTTTGGTAAAAATTAATAACGTTCTCAAATAAGTTCGCTCTTTGCCTGCCCGCCTTTGGAGGGAGCTCCCGCCGAAACGGGGAAAAAGGCGAAAATTAAAATATAAGAGATGGAGGGGGTGAGATAAGATATACAAAAATAATGAATAAAAAAATACTTATTATCGAAGATGAGAAAACTTCGGCAAAAGCCTTAGAGATAAAACTGCAAAAGGCAGGATATGATACGAAAACTGTCTTTAATGGAGGAGAAGGCCTAAAAGAACTTGAAAACGGCGGTTATGATTTAGTGCTTTTGGATATTTTGATGCCGATAGTTGACGGTTGGAGTGTACTTGAAAAAATTAAAGAAAAAGGAATGCAAGTAAAAGTTATTATCACTACTAACTTAAGCCAGCCCGAAGACAAAAAGAGAGCAATGAAAATGGGAGCATCTGATTTTATGGTAAAATCAGACTCAACTCTCAGCAGTATTGTCGATCGGATACAAAGTATTCTCTAGTATTCATAATATTGTCCCCTATTGCAGAGTATATTGTTTTTCTTTTTTTTTGATACAATGACTGTATGGAACCATTTGCCCAAGCTTTGTTTAACGCAATAAAAGAACTCGGAATTATTGAAGAAAAGAAATTAACGGCGGCATTTGAAGATAGTAAAAAAAATAATACTTCTTTTCAGGAACGTCTTATAACTAACGATTTAATTTCAGATTTGGATTTGGGTAAAACCGTAGCAGAGCTATTGCATATTCCACTTATCGAACTTTCCAAAACAAAAATTCCTCCTGATCTTGTTTATTTAATTCCGGAAACATACGCGCGTGTCCATAAAGTTATCGCATTTGAGGAAGATGATAAAGAAATAAAAATCGCAATGGTAAATCCAACTGCAAATTCACTGGTGCAGCAATTTATCGAACAAAAGGCGCAAAAAAAAGCGTCTGTTTTTTATGCGACTCAGCGGGACTTTGAAAAGGCACTAAAGATTTATAAACAAAACCTTCAACGGTCATACGATGAAATGCTTAAAGAGCAGGTAAAAAATATCGGAAAAGACGGAATCTCAGAAGCTCCAATTGAACGGATTGTCGATATTCTGATAGAGTATGCGTATGACAACGGGGCTTCCGATATCCACATAGAACCGGAAAAAGACGGCTCGGTTGTCCGATTTCGTATCGACGGAATTCTGCAGGAAGTACTGCATTTTACTCCGGAAATCGACCAGCAGGTAATTTCACGCATAAAATTTCTCTCCAAGTTGCGTACCGATGAACACCTTAGCGCACAGGACGGAAAAATCCAAACAAGAATTGAAAATGAAGATCTGGACATCAGAATTTCAATTGTTCCGATTGTGCATGGAGAAAAATGCGTGATGAGACTTCTTTCCGCGCGTTACAGGCAGTTTGGCTTAGCTGATTTGGGAATGCGCGATACTGATTTGAAGAAAGTCATGGACGCAAGCAGTAAGCCATACGGAATGATTCTATCAACCGGTCCGACAGGTTCAGGAAAAACTACAACGATGTATGCTATCCTTAAAATTTTAAACACAAAAGAACGCAATATAGCAACAATCGAAGACCCCATTGAATATGAGATTACGGGGTTAAATCAAATACAGGTTAATCCAAAAACGAATCTTACCTTTGCAGAAGGGCTCCGCTCGATCCTGCGTCAAGACCCTAATATTATTTACGTAGGAGAAGTCCGTGATGATGAAACAGCGGATATTGCGGTAAACTCGGCAATGACCGGACATTTAGTCTTATCAACGCTTCATACAAATGACGCTGCGACCGCTCTACCAAGACTTCTGGATATGAATATAGAACCATTTCTTGTTGCGTCCACTGTAAACATAGTAATTGCTCAAAGATTAGTTCGAAAAATCTGCGAAAAGTGTAAGGTATCCCAAACAGAGAAAATAATTGACCTTGAAAAACATTTTGATAAAAAACTTTTGCAAAAATACTTTAAAAGTTCTAAAGAAGCAAGAATTTACATTGGTAAAGGATGTCCGGTTTGCAGAAATACGGGATACTCAGGAAGAGTTGGTATTTTTGAAATTCTTCTTCTGTCTGAGAAGATTAAGGATCTTATTGTTGCAAAAAATGACTCTCAAAAAATTATGCAACAAGCCGTTGCGGAAGGTATGATTACTATGATGGAAGATGGACTTTTCAAAGTACAGCAAGGAATAACTACTATAGAAGAAGTCCTTCGGGCAACAAGAGAATGAAACTGCCGACTTTATCATCAGAAATATCAATTTTTGAAAAAGTGAGCTTAGTGGATACATTGGCGTTTACAAAACATGTATGTCTCATGTTAAAAAGCGGTATTCCGCTCCCGGAATCGATTCTAATTTTAGAAAAGCAGACATCGCACCCGGCATTTAAAAAATTACTCTTAAAGACTCACCAAGAGATTGCCAATGGCCAACCCCTGCATAAAGCGCTGTCCCAATTCCCTCATGTTTTTGATGCATTTTATGTAAGCCTCATTAAAGTTGCGGAAGAGTCTGGAAGTCTTGAGAAAAACCTTGATTACCTTGCTCTCCATTTAAAAAAACAGCACGAATTTACCGGTAAAGTAAGAGGTGCTTTACTATACCCGTCAATCGTATTGGGGGTAGCTATTATTGTGGGAATCGGACTGAGTATTTTTGTTCTGCCTAAGCTGATTGATCTTTTCGCCTCGCTTGACGTTGAACTGCCGCTCTCAACAAGGATTCTCTTATCGTTTGCTAAAGTTATGAGAGACTATGGTATTTTTTTACTGAGTGGTTTTGTTATGTTTTTTGCATTAATACGTTGGGCAATAACTACACGGGTTGTCAAACCGCGCTGGCATTTTTTTCTGCTTTCCCTTCCGGTTTTAGGAGTATTTATGCAGAATATTCAGCTGGCTTCAATGTTTAGAAATATTGGGACAATGCTTGGAGCAGGAGTGCATATTTCAACTGCTTTAGATGCGCAGTTTGAGACAACAACGAATTATGTATACAAAAACTATCTTGAAGAAATAAAAAGTGGTGTTAAAAAAGGGAAATCAATTGAAGAGATACTGACTAAAACTAACAAAAAATTTATGCCGCTTATTGCCGTAAGGATGATTGGGGTTGGAGAAAAAACAGGAAAGCTTGATGAAACCCTTGTCTATCTTGGCGATTATTTTGAAGATGAAGTCGATAACACATCTAAAAATCTCGAGACGATTCTTGAACCGGCTATCCTTATCGTAGTAGGTCTTATTGTTGCGTTTATCGCGATTTCGATTATCGGACCAATCTATCAGTTTACCGGCAGTATAAAAAGATAAGAGCCATGAATATTAAATCCCAAATCCAAAATTGCAAATCACAAATAAATTCAAAATACTAAAATTCCAATACGAAAAGCTTTTGGGTTTTGGAAATTTGAAATTGGATATTGTTTGGAGCTTGATGCTTTGAATTTGAAATTTTCAGATTGTTAAATGTTAAATGTTAAGCATAAATTATCCGGATTTACTTTAATCGAGCTTCTTCTTGTCATATCTATAATATTAATTTTAGGTACCATGTCAACTGTTTTTTTCTCCCGTTTCCTAACTCAAAACGCAGTTGCAAATACTCAAGATCAACTTATAGGACAGCTTCGAAAAGCACAAATTTATGCCATGATGGGAAAACAAAACGATAGTTGGGGAGTAATATTTGGATCAAATAAGATTACCCTTTTCAAAGGATCTTCGTATGCCGGTAGAACTGTTGCATTCGACGAAACGTTTAGCGAAAACGCAAACATTTCAATTCCCACCTTCCCAGCCTTAGGAATTATTTTTACAAAAACCACTGGTTTACCGAGCGCCACAGGAACATACACTATTTTCGGCAATGATTCGTCAAAACCAGTTACTGTAAATTCACAAGGAGTAGTAAGTAGATGAGAAAAAATACAGGGGCACATTGTTTTATTGTTAAATTGTTGAAAAAAACAAAATTAATTGACAATGAAGCAATTCAGCAATGTAACAATCTTTCTTCGGGTTTTTCGGTTATAGAGGTTATTCTTGCCGCAGCGCTTTTTATGATTATTGCAACCGGCTCTATTACCGTTATCCTGCAGGGAACTGATTCAAACCGCCTCGGAGAAGAACAGACCGTTGCCAATCAATATGCTGCAGAAGGCATGGAGGCAGTACGGTCAATTAAGAATCAAGGATTTTCAAATTTAACCGCTGTTAACCCTACTCCCCGAGCTGTTAATCCGATTGGGGGCGTTTGGGCATTTGGAGCAGATGGAACAAATAATACTAATATATTTAATCCTGTTGGTAAATACACGCGGACGATTAAAGTTGAATCAGTGAATAGAGATGCTGTACCACCCGCAGGTAATATCGTCGTTTCAGGCACTCTTGATCCGGATACAAAAAAAATAACATCCACTGTTTCCTGGAATTTTACTCCAAGCAGATTAAACTCTGTAGAGCTGATCAGTTATCTTTCTGACTGGAAAAAACCAATAGTAGCAAGTGGTAGAGGAGGAATTTTGGTTTACGGCAACGGCGGAACTACATCTGACGCAATTCTGTATAAAGCTCTCGATTCCTCCGGCAGTTGGGGAATAGCTGCTTCAACTGCAGACGTAGATACTGGGACAACAAATAAATATTTGAGAGCGGCAAGAGTATTTGCGTCTGCCACAAGAAATGAAAAAATCCTCGTTTCAAGACATTACAACGGATCTGCCCAATTTATATATGCACAGATATTTAACGGAACCTCCTGGGGAAATTTAATTCAATTATCTTCTTGGAATACATCCACCTTTTTAGATACAAGGAATTTTGATGGTGGTTACCTAGATAACGGTAACTTTCTAGTTGTTCTCAATGATAATACAAATACTCCTAAATATCGAGTTTGGGACGGTAGCTCTTGGTCTTCTCAAGCAAATACAATTAATGTTGGAGGAATTCCTAGATATCTTGAGATTGAGGTAAGACCGGGAACTAATGAAGCCATGATGGTAGTTTCGGATTCAGCAAGCGATACAAACACCTCTTATTTCAACGGTACAAGTTGGTCTTCTGCAACACAACATTCAGGAGCAGCCCCTACCAACACCAAAGACCATACTGATTTTGTTTGGAGCCGTGAAAATACCCTCAAAGGTGCCTTAGCCTTTCCTAACGCTAGCGCTGATACTACTTTAACTTTGAAAATTTGGACGGCCAACGGATCTGGTGGTGGCAGCTGGAGCGGTTTGGTAAATTCTGCAGCTTCAGGCGGAAGATTAGGGGCAGCAGAAGTTGACAGCAGAAAAGGAGCTGAAGAATTCTTAGCTTGTCAAAAAGATGCAAATAATGACATCTATTGTTTTAGAGGAAATTCTACGCCTGCATGGGCAAGTCCTACTAACAATGTTTTGACAACAACTTCTCAGACTGGTATACAAAGAAGTTTTAGTGTGGGATTTGAAAGAACAACGGGAACACAAGCAATCGCAGTCTATTCAGATAATTCAGCAACTCCAAAACTAAGGAAATATTCTGCAGGCACTAATGCTTTTGATGCATCAGCGACAAGCTTAACAGCTTTAGGAGGTGTGCTTACAACAGTGAGAACAAGACCCTTATCAGATAACGATGACATTATGATTTTGATGGGGAATGCTAATAATGATTTATTTAGCGTAGTTTGGAACGGCACGTCCGATGCTATCTATACTACTGGCGGCAAAGCTCACACAACTCATGGCATTAGTGGTTCAGCCACCACTGATTTTTGGTACGATTTTGCTTGGGATAAATTTTAATATGAAAAATCAACGCGGTTTTACCTTTATAGAATTAATTCTTTATGTTGCTATTGTAACGATTATTCTCTCAGCTATTGTACCGTTTGCATGGAGCGCTATAGAAACAGGCGTAAAAAGCGCAGTTCAGCAGGAGGTAAATGCCAATGCGCGATATATGAGCGAAATAATTAAATATGAAATAAGAAGAGCCAGCGAAATTACCACTGTAACATCAACAAGTATTAGCTTAGCTAATTTCTCACCCGATACTACTACTGTTATTGACTTGTCAGGAGGAAACATAAGAATAAATAAAAATGGGGGAGGAGCGGTAGATCTCAACTCTGCCAATACAGTCATAAACAGCCTTACATTTACTAACTATACCTCCGGTGATAATAAAACAAAACACATTCAATTTACTATAAATATTGCAGCTTCTTTTGCTGCGGCAAGACAAGAATATCAAGACTCTGTTGTCATCGAAAGTAGTAGCGAAGTAAGAAGTAATCCATTATGAAAGAAAATATTTATAACAATTCAAAAGACGGATATGTTGCAATATCCATTCTTCTTATCCTTACTGCCGTGCTTTTGGGAATAATAGTTACTGTGGCACATCTGGGAATAGGGGAAGGACAAGCATCTCTTGCTCTTTCAAAAGGTGAAGATACCCTACACTTTGTAGAAGGATGTATGGAAGATGCACTTTTAAAGATCCGCGCCAATGCCTCATACGCAGGAGGAACTATTACTCGTCCTGAAGGGACATGTTCAATTACTGTTACAGGGGGACCAACGTATACGGTTACAGCAACCACTACAGCTACGCCATACAAGAGAACAATCCAGGCAGTCGCAGTCCGAGGCGCTACGATGAGTTTAACCAGCTGGAAAGAGCAATAAATTTTACCCTCTTGACAAGCACTTTGGAATATGTTCATACTATAATATATAAATGAAAAAACTGCTCAGGAAAATTTCGTCTTATCTCTCATCTTTTACCTCTCATCTATCATCTCGTAAAGGCTTCACTCTCATTGAACTTCTTATCGTTGTTGCGATTATTTCGGCGCTTGCAATTGCTGTATTTGTAGCTTTAGATCCAGCCAAAAGACTTAAAGATGCAAATGATGCGAGAAGAGCCGCAGACGCAGATACTGTTCTTACAGCGATTCACGCATCTATTGTTGATAATAAGGGGACATTGCCCACAGGACTCACAACAAGCATGGCAGAAACACAATTGGGTACGGGAGTGTCAGGGTGTGCTATTGCTACTGGCGGGTGCGCGTCGGTAGCTGCAGCTTGTGTTGACCTTTCGGGCGCGGCGGTACTGGGCAAATACTTAAAATCAATGCCAATAGATATATTGGGCGGAACAACATATACAGCTGCAAAGACCGGTTATACAGTTACTGTTGATGCAAACAATATTGTTACCATCAAGGCTTGCGGAACACAAGGTACAACGAACATCTCCGTATCCCGTTAAGTAAGGTATGGCTCTGTTTAGGAAACCTCTCATATTGTATGTTGGTAGTGATTTCTTAGAAGTATTCGAAACAAACAGCAATAACCAACAAAAACTTACCTTTTCTCCTGCGTCTATCCAACACTCAGAAATAGTTGACAAAAATAAGTTCATAGAAGAGCTTGGGAAGTTTATTGAAGGATTACACTTAAGAGGAGGTAAAGGTATTATCGTTTTATCACAAGAGCTTGTTTATGCAAGCGATATTGATATTACGGGTAAAAATGAAAAAGATGAGTCAGAGAAATTTTTAACTTCGCTTCCTCTCTTAAAAAGTAATATTGCTGCAATTACGCTCCGAAACAAAAATAAACTCCGGATAATTGCGGCGAATAGAAAACTTTACGAAGGAGTGATTGATACGCTTAAAATAAATAACATTGAGATTTTTTCTGTGGCTCCGGTT
>Ga0209542_10005239_pt1 | contig 26052 bp, 27 predicted proteins | sample RifCSPhighO2_01_FD_184028 | JGI IMG/M metagenome (GOLD analysis project Ga0209542, IMG submission 184028) | Soil microbial communities from Rifle, Colorado - Rifle CSP2_plank highO2_0.1 (SPAdes) (version 2) | ecosystem: Environmental > Terrestrial > Deep subsurface > Rock core/Sediment ...
TACTCCCACCTCTTCACATAATTTTTTATACTCATTTATAATATGCATTTTTTGATTCAAGGGTCCTTTTCTTAACCATTTAGTGTGGTAATCTTTTATCATTTGTTTACTGATTTCCTCAAGTTTTTTTTCTATTTTATCTCTGACGGCTCTTTGGCCCACACACCATTCAAGATATAATTCTCTTAATTCTTGTTTTGCCTTTTCAGCGTCTTTCCCGTCATTACCTTTTTCTATTCTTTCTTTTATTTCATTTAATGTTTGCATCAACTCATCATCCCCCTCTTTTCCCTGCCCGGTAGGGTCGTAAAAAATTTTGGAAAGATCTCTATACATGCCTTTATAGTCTTCCGGCGGTCTAATAGGGCGTTCCGTTTGATTGGCAGCTGTATTAGTTAATGCTTGCTCTATTGCCATATTTTGTATAATAGTGCTATTTTTTACCAACGGCCAAACTTTTTATATACATCGCCATACAGTAAGATAAGGTTACTGTACTTTTTTGTCAGTGGTATTTCTTTAAATAAAAATTCCATTACTTTTGGCTTTACCATATTGAACCGTATTTCTCTATAATGTACGGGGCTGTCATTTCGCATTTCTAACTCACCTAAATTTTTACCATTATATCGAAATAAAACTTTTTGTTCAGGAGTTTGCCCGGCGGAAATCGCTCTTGAATTGCACACTTCCAATTTCTCGCTCATTTTTTCTATTACATCTTTATAATAAAAAACATGAAATAAACCATCGTGTTTTACTGTCAAGTAATCTACTTCGCCGCCGTTAAATATAGATTTATTCATGAACGCTTTAACGCGCACTGGTTGCTGTAACTTTTCCGCTAACGCTCTCATCGGCATTCTTAATTTTTGTTTTGCTGATTTTTTATCTTTCGTGTATTCCGCAAAAGTTTTAGGGAAAGCCTCGATGCAGGCAATTAAAAGTTCGCCGATTCCATTCATAACTGTAAAAGACTCATCCGAACTAAAGCGCCCTAAACCGTATAAAAAAATTTGCCATTTTTTTATTCCGCTTTTGACCGAGTGTGCGTCTCCTGAAGGGTCAATAACATCTTTTTTGGCCTTAGGGTCATTTTTATAATCTTTGTTTAAGCCAATCGCGAGAGCAAATTCTAACGCATCATCATGACCTTGCTGACGCACTCTTCTGGCATCTTCACCTTGTAAACCTCTTTTTTTTCTTCTGTTGGTAATTTCCATATTATTAATTCGTGGGATTTTTTAATATGACTCCCACCATTATTTTTTAATCTATTTTTCCCAATACGAGTATCTCCCTGGCTGAAAGTATATTGCCATGATGGCGCTATCATAGCAAAATCTTTATACCATTCTCTGATAATAGAGCAATCATTGTAAGATAATATAAAACCTCCTTTATGATTTAATAAAAGGTCCCGTAATTTCTCATGGTCAAAGTTATTATGATAAATCGGAAAGTTACGGTGAGGATAAAGACCAACGAAAGTTTTGCTGTCTCCTTTTAGATAGTATGGCGGGTCGCAATATAGAAAGTCATCTTTGTGTTTTGGCATTATTTCTTCGAAGGAAGCGCGCTTAACTTTCATATTGTCAACTTTAAAATTTCTTACTTTTTCAATCATTTTTTGATAACGTTCTTTTTGTAGATAAACACTGGAAGGCCATCCTAAAAAGTGAGGACCGTATGAGGTATTATGATTAAAATAAAAAAGAGCCGCTAAATCATATGTGCTTTTTATTTTTTCTTTATTATCCCAATGCAGTTTTATAATATCTTTAACTTTCTTGAATTCTTCTCTGGTTGGATTAAATTTTTGTAATCTATCATAAAGTTCTTGGGGTTTCCTTATTTGTATATCCCAATAATTAATAAGAATGTTAAAAATATCATATCCAATAACAGGGAGACCTAAATCAAGCGCGCAAGCAATCTCAACTGAACCTCCGCCAAAAAACGGGGATACTATTTTTTTGATATTATTTGGCAATAGTTCAACGATTAACCCAACAGCTAAACTTTTCCCCCCGGCGTATCTAAGCGGAGAACCTACATATCGTTTGTATTGAATTTTACCACTAGGGCTTTTGTATTTTCTTAAAAATATTTCTTTTCTCTCTGAAAAGTTTTTAGGCGCTAGTGTAGAAAATGGCAACTGTTGCATTATATTTATATTTTAGTTTGAACTTAAAAACTATACATTTAATTTAGGCCTTAGCAACGGAAATATCTGGCAATCCCTAATGGATTTATCGGCTAAAAAGCTAAAGAGCCGTTCGCTCACGCCAAAACCGCAGGTCGGGGGCATGCCGTATTCCAGCGCTTCCACGAATTCATGGTCAAACATCTGCGCCTCTTCGTCGCCCGCTTCACGCAACTTCTGTTGCGCGGCAAAGCGCTCGGCCTGATCCAGCGGGTCGTTTAGTTCGCTGTAACCTTTGCCCATTTCCGAACCGGCTAAAATTACCTGAAAGCGCTGGACAATACTGGGATTTTTCTCGTCGCGCTTAGCGAGCGGCTCCATTATCACCGGCACGTTTACTAAAAATCCCGGCCCGGCGATATTTTTACGGCAATACTTCCATAAATTATCAACGGCGCGGGTTAAATTAAACCCGCTCTCGTCATATTCAATCTTTAATTCATTTAATTTTTGCCTAATTTGTTCAGTACTAGCTTTTAAAACATCAAGCCCCGTGTACTTTTTAATCGTTTTTACGAAATCGTACTTTTGCCATTTGCCGCCCAAATCAACTTCCCACTCCCCTATTTTAAACCGCAACGCGCCAAAAGTTTCTTTAGCGACATATTGATACAACTTTTTTACGAGTTTCATTCCGTCTTCGTAATTGGCGTACGCCCAATAAAATTCCATCTGGGTATAATCTTGGGCGTGTTCGGCGGAAATGCCTTCGTTGCGGAAAATGCGCCCGATTTCAAAGGTTTTTTCCAAGCCCGCCACCATTAAGCGCTTTTGCCAAAGTTCGCCCGCGGAAATGCGCAAATATACGTCAATATCCAAAGCATGATGATGGGTGATAAACGGCCGCGCGTCCGCGCCGCCGGTAGTGTTTTCCAGTACCGGCGTTTCTACCTCCAAAAAGCCGTTCTTGCTTAGAAATTTGCGCATCGCTTCCCAAAATTTCGCTTTCTTGCTGATTAACTCTTTAACTTCCGGGTTATATAAAATATCCAAATACCGTTTGCGCAAACGCTCCTCTTCGTCTTTAAAGCCGAAATGTTCCGCCGGCATTGGGCGCAAAGTTTTGGTTAAGAGTTTTAATTCGCTGATCTGCAAACTCTGCTCCCCGGCTTGAGTGGTTAACGGCTTGCCTTTGGCTTGCACAAAATCACCGCTGTCTAAAATCTTCAAAAAAAATTTATACGCTTCCGCGCCTAAGTTATTTTTACCCAGGATAAGCTGTAGCTTACCGGTGGCGTCTTCAATATGGGCAAAACTGATGTTGCCGTGCTCGCGCCAGCTGCGCACGCGGCCGACGACATAGAGCTCTTGATTTTTAGCCGCTAACGAATCAAAACCGGCTTTGACATCCGCCAAAGTAAAATCGCGCCTGGCTTTCGCCGGATACGGATTAACGCCCGCCTGTTTGAGCAGTTCTAATTTATGCAGTCTGTCTTGGCGTTCGCTTGCCCGCCCGTCTGGCTTGGCAGGCGCGGCGTGGTCAGGTTTTTTGTTCATAATAAAATTGAAGCGTTAATAACTGCTATAATTGTAAAATATTGGCGAACTTATGTCAAAAATAAAAGCGGGGCCGTTAATCCCCGCTTTTCGTAGATATTAACTAAGCGGCTTGCTGCGTTTGCTCTAAATCTTTCTTCTTTATCGCTTCCAGACATTGTTCTAGCTTCCCCTCATCTATTTTGCCAGTTAATCTTCTTTGAACCTCGCTGGCAGTTAATTTTTCATCCACGCCCATCCTTTCGTCAGTATCTTTCAACTCTAACATTTCTTCCACCCTTTTTTCCTCTTCCCCTAATTGTTCCGCTATTTCCGACGCCCACCAGCCAGCGTTAATTTTTTCTTCGGTTTCTTTTTTTACTTCCGACTCCGCGGGCATTGCTTCCGCCGCTAGTGGCTGTTCTATTTTTGGTTTGAACCAATTGTTAAATAAACCCATATTTTTTGATTATTAAATAAATCCCCTTGATTTTAAGTATAACAGATAGATCAAAAAGGGTGAATTATAATTTGTCAACCGCCGCCTTAATTCTTCTCAAACTTTCTTGTTTGCCTAAAATCGCCGCGATCTCAAAAGGACCCGGGCTGTTTTCCTGCCCGGACAACGCCACCCGCAGCGGCCAAAGCGCTTCGCCGTTGGTTAATTTTTTGTCTTTAATAAATTGTAAAATTTCTTTTTCCAGATTGGGCTTATCCCATTCCCCCATATCGGCTAATTTTTGCTTAATTATCGTTAAATTATCGCTCATGGCCGTTTTGTCTGACTTTTTCCAAATTAAAAGTTTCGCGTCATATTCCAAATTATCGGTAAAGAACAATTGAGTTGAGGCCGTAATATCCGAGAGTTTCTTCAGGCGCTCTTGCTCTAAAGTAACGACGCTTGCGACATATTCGTCGCTATAATTTTGCAGCGCGTCGCCGTAAGTTTCGACTAAATATGGCCGGCAAAAATTTATCAATTCTTTAGACTTTAATTTTCTGATATACTGCCCGTTAATGTTGTCTAATTTTTTAAGATCAAAAATCGCGCCGGATTTGTGCAACTTTTTTATGTCAAACTGTTTTACCAACTCCTCCATGCTAAAAATTTCCTGCTTCGTGCCCGGATTCCACCCCAAGAGCGCAATATAATTAATCAGCGCTTCGGGCAGATACCCTTTATTTTTAAAGTCTTCTGCCGACGCGTCCCCTTCCCGCTTGCTTAATTTTTTTTTGTTTGCGCCTAAAATATTTGGCAGATGGCAGTAAATCGGCGGCTGCCAGCCGAACGCTTGATACAGCAAAATATGTTTGGGCGTAGACGGCAGCCATTCTTCGCCGCGCAAGACATGCGTAACGCCCATTTCGTGGTCGTCAACCACTACTGCCAAATGATAAGTCGGGTAACCGTCTGATTTTAATAAAACTTGGTCGTCAACATCGTCAGAATTATATTTAATCTTGCCGTACACCCCGTCATCAAATTCTAATGTTTTATTTTCCGGCACTTTAAGACGAATTACGTATGGTAAATTTTTGCTTAATTTTTGCTTAATTTTTGCTGTTGGCAAATGCCTGCATCGGCCATCGTACTTCGGCGCCATTTTTTTCGCTTGCTGTTCCCCGCGCATCTTCTCTAATTCCTCTGATGTGCAAAAACAATAATATGCCTGCCCGCTCTTAATTAATTCTGGCGCGTATTTTTGGTAAATTTCCAGCCGCTTTGATTGCACCGCCGGATCTCCGTCCCATTTCAGCCCGGCCCATTTTAGCATGGCAAAAATTTCTTCGGTAGCGCCCGGCACAAACCGAGTCCGGTCGGTATCTTCAATGCGTAACCAAAATTCTCCGCCTTTTTGTTTGGCGAATAAATAATTATACAGCGCGGTGCGCAAGCCGCCGATGTGCAACTTGCCGGTCGGGCTGGGCGCCATCCTCGTTTTTACGCCACCCTTTTTGTTATGTGTTACGCGTTTCATGTCAGGTGATTTTACGCTCCGGTTACTAAATATACATTGATAAAAAGCGACGCCAGCAACAGCGCCGCCGCTATTATTAAAACGACAACTAATTTTTTTATTTTTCGCTTGTCATCCGCTCGCTCTTTACTTAAGAGTAAGTTGGTAAAATCATTGAGGAGAAAAATATATTTTTTGAAAGTAAATTTCATAAATTATTTTAAAATGCTTTTAAATTTATCAATAAAAATTTTAGTGGCTTCTTTGCGGTACTTATGCACTTCGTCCGCCACTTTATCCAAATCAACCCACCGCCAGGCGCAATGGTCCCAAAAATTAATCGTGATGTCTTCATCTTTGCCGATAAATTCAGCGATAAATAAACCCTGTTTTTGGCCTTTATGACCTAAAATCTGGCTTGCCTTCACTCCGCGGCTGGGCGTAGCGCCAAATTTATATTTATACAAATTTTTAAAACAAGCGACCGGCTTAAATTTCCGCGTACCGATTTCTTCGCGCAGCTCGCGCGTGCCGGCGGTTGTTAAATCTTCGCCGTCGGTACCGCCTTGGGGCAGCTGCCAATGCCCGGCCGGATGCCGTCTTTCCGCTAACAGCACTTTTACCCCGTGGAATGACGCCGCAGCGCCGTTTGATTCCACAGAGTTAATTCTATCACCCGCCTTCGCTCTACGCAAATTATGTTCGTCTGTTAAATTATTATTGGCTTCGGCGGGCAGACCTTCCTTTTTATATAACAAACAGACCACATTAGGCCGATAAAGCCAGGGCCGGATAAAGCGCCATTTTAAAAATTCCAAAGGAAATTCCATCACCGCCGCCCAAATCCGGCTTGAGCGTTTTGCCGGTTCCTGCCAAAGGCGGTAAAGCCATTCTAAACCGCTCGCGCGCATCCAGTTCGGCGCCCGCTTGATTCTGCCGGAGATAAAATCAAAGCTGCCGCCTACGCCAACCGCTACTTTAACGCCACTCCACCCTTCCCTCCCCTTAATAAGGGGAGGGTTAAGGAGGGGTAAATTGTGGTAAATCCATCGCTCTTGGCGCGGATGCCCGAAAGCGACAAAAATAATATCTGGCTTAGCGGCGTTAATGCGTTCCAGTAATTTTTGATTTTCTGCCTTGCCTTTAAGCCATTTGCCGGAACGCAGCTTCCAAGCGCCCGGCTTTAATCCTTCTTCCGCGCCGGCTATTTTTAAGTTTGGAAATTGTGATTTTAACTTTTCCGCTACCGCTTGCGCTACTTGCCCTTCCCCACCGAGCAAATAAACAGACTTGTTTCTTTTAGCCGCCAGCGCGCACAGAGAAAGCATCAAATCAATGCCGGCGGTTCGCTTAATATTTTTCCCCATAAACCAGCCGGCAAAGACCAAGCCAATTCCGTCGGGCACGGCAATGTCAGCCTGGTTTAAAATATAAAAAAATTCCTCGTCGTGTTTCGCGGCCAGCAGAAATTCCGGGTTGGGAGTAACGATATAACGCGGCGTTTTGCCGTTTAAAAAATCAGAAATTTTTTTTAGAATCTCTTGTCGGGAATCAGTAGAGATGTTGATACCAAGAATGTTTATTGCCATTGGACTATTTGAAATTAGCTAATTTTTATTACCTATTTTCAATCAAACCCAACATATTGCACTTCTTCCTGCAGCTGCACGCCGAATTTATCGCGCACCTGCTGTTTAACGTAGCTGATCAGCATCAAGGCATGCTCGGCGCGCGCGGTTTCATCAACTTTAACGATAAAATTAGCGTGTTCGTCCGAAACTTGCACCCCGCCGATTTTATACCCTTTTAACCCGGCCTGGTCGATAAACCAGCCGGCGCCGATTTTTCCGCCTTTGATTTTTTCTTCTCCGGCCGGATTTATCTTTCTGATTTTTTTCCTTATTTCATCAGTAACAAAAATATTTTTAAAACTGCAGCCGGCGCTGGGATATTTGGGGTGGCCGCAGCTGCGGCGCTGGACGCAATCAAGCATCTGTTGTTTGATAGCCGCCTGCTCGCCGGCTTGCAATTCTAAATCAACGCCGAGGACGACTAAGTCGTCGTCGTGCTTAAAAATACTCTCACGGTAAGTAAACTGGCATTCCTCTTTGGTCATAATTCCCTCGCCCCCTGCCCCTCTCCCCGCAATACTGCGGGGCGAGAGGAGTTTGAATGTCTCTACGCTCTTTATAGAATCACTTATTGATTTGCCAAACGCACCGGCGTTGCCGCGCACGGCGCCGCCGATTGTGCCCGGAATGCCCGCCGCCCATTCCAAACCGGTTAAACTGTTTTTCCAAGCAAGCGAAACTACCCGGCCAAGCAAAGCGCCAGCTTCCGCTTTAATTTTATTTTTTTCAACGCCCAATTCCCTATTGGCCATTTTTATCACCAAGCCGCTAAAACCATTATCGCTAACTAAAATATTACTGCCGCCGCCCAAAATAAAAATCGGCAAGTCTAAATCTTTAGCGGCAGCGGCGGCTGTTTTAATCTCCTCGTTATTTTTAGCGATAAAAAAATAGCGCGCCGGACCGCCGAGTTTATAAGTGGTATATGGCGCAAGCGGCACGTTTTCCTGCACGCCCGCGCCAATTTTTTCTGTTAATTTTTCAATAATTTCCATATCTAATAGTTTAGCGAAATTTTAATGTTTTGGCAATTTTAAGATAAAAAAAAGGGAAAAATTTGAGTTTTCCCTTTGATGCTGGTGGTTTAGTTACAATTATTCTATTCCACTCCAAAGTAACGAGGAGGGACGTAAATTAACGCTCCCGGTTTCCCGTTGAATGGCCCCGGATATGCCTGCCCGTAGCGCGTTACTAAGGCGCCGCCCTCAAACAAAAAGGCAATGCCTGTTCCGCAAATACGAGGAACTATAGGAGCATCCATTTGGTCAATGCGGTATATCCCGTGCCGCGCTTCGCAACGATAGTCAGTTATAAAGTAGTAAAATGTTTCGGAAAAAAATGCGTCTCTAATCGGATGACTAATACCGTACATAAATATCGGCAATGTCTCTTCCCTTTTTAATCTTATGATTGCGCCCCCCTCAACCTCATACCAATAGGCGCAAGAGTAACTCACATAGTTTGACTCAATCACAATCAAATCTCCGGAAAAAGAGGAAAAGAAAGCAGATTGAATAAATAAGGGTCCCAAACCTTCCTTACATTCGGGAAGAGAAATAATTTTTTTTAATGTCCATCCTTGTCCTTTTTTGGCAGGTGGCTGAAGAACAAAAAATTCTCTCCCCTCATTTCTCGTAATCCACAACTTTCCGTCCGGCCCAATACTCACGGTTTGCATGCGGTTTGCCATTCCCGGGTACAAAATATCGGGAAACATCCGGACTCGCTTACCTTTATAATCAACGCCGCGAATCCATTCCACTGTAAAATGTAAACCAGTTTTATCGCGCGTCACTTTCGCTAAACAAACCGCCGGGGCGAAATAATCGGCGATAGCGATTTGATCAACATTGTCACTTAATTGACGCGACGATATTCCTGCGGGTTGAAACCCCAAAGGAATAGTAACGATTTCATCGAGCTTACTTTTAGGGATAGTAACCTCGCTTTCTTGGTTTTGATAACTTTCTGCTTTTGCCCGCCAAATAGCTTCTTCCACATCTTGCTCCTGCCTTTTAGTACGCATCTGTTAATACCTCCACTTTCTTTATATTTTTAGCGTTTTTTAAACACTATTTTATAAATAACGACTTTCTAGGTTATAATAAAATTTTACTTTTGTCAATCCCCACACTTGCGCGTAAGTGTGGGGATTAATCAACATCTCCGGTATTTTGTAACTTTAATAACTTCGCGTACAAACCGCCGCGAACATTACTCAATTCCTCATGGCTGCCCTGCTCAATAATTTTGCCGCCTTCCAGCACAAAAATTTGGTCCGCGTGGCGGATGGTAGAGAGGCGGTGAGCGATAATAATAACCGTGCGCCGTTGGCTGACGCGCTCCATTGCCTCCTGAATTAATTTCTCGCTGTAAGAGTCAAGATTGCTGGTCGCCTCGTCAAAAATTAAAATTTTCGGCTTAGCTAAAATCGCGCGCGCGATCCCGACGCGCTGGCGCTGGCCGCCGGATAATCTAATGCCCCGCTCCCCTACCTCGGTATCATAGCCGTCTTTTAAGTTATTTATGAATTCATCGGCATTGGCGATTTGCGCGGCTTTTTTTATCTCTGATAAACTGGCGCCGGGGCTGGCATAAGCAATGTTGTCGCGCACGCGGGCGCTAAAAATTTCTACTTCCTGCGGCACAATTGCGATGGCGCGGCGAAAATGATACAAGTCGTAGTCGCGCAAAGAACAGCCGTCTAACAGCACGCGGCCGAAAAAGGGGTCAAAATGCCGGTAGATTAAGCGCGCAATCGTTGTTTTGCCGCCGCCCGAAGGCCCGACAAAAGCAGCCCTGCTGCCGGCCGGAATGTGAAAGCTGACGCCGTTTAAAGCCTTGCGCTGGCCGCCGTGATAAGCAAACGCCACGTTTTGGAATTCAACTTCGCCTTTGATGTTTTTTGGCTTTAAACCGCGCGCCGGATTTTTTATCTCCGGCTCTTCTTTGGCTAAACTGATAAAACGCTCCACCGGTTCCAAACTATGTTCAATCCGGTCGTAAAAACGCGACAAGCGGAACATGGAAAAAAACGCCTTTTCGGAAATAGTAAACACAAACACTAAAGTGCCGATAGTAGTTAAGCCGTTATAAACTAGCCAAATTCCCATCATTAAAGTCGTCAGCCGGCCGGAGTTGATTATAAAATCCCTCGTCATCACGAAATTCATCACTTTGTTCCAAACATAGCTTTCGTTCGTTAAAATAACGTCTCTATGCCCTTGGTATTCTTTTGTTTCCCGCTCCTCCTGCACGAACGACTGCACCGCGTTGATGTTTAAAATTGACTGCGCCATCTTGCCCGACGCCTCCTCCCATTTTCGGTGCATCTCCTGCCGGCGCGACTTTAATTTAAAATTCACGCGGTAGGTGAGATAAAAAAAGACGGGGAAAAAAACAAAAAAAGCGACGCTGAAGCGCCAATCAACAAAAAAGAGCGTCACTACGGTAATTACTAATTGCAGGCAGGTGGGTAAAATTTCCCAAAATAAATTTTCTATTAAATTAGTAATGTGCTCAACGCCGCGCTGGACTTTGGTGATTTTATTGCCGGTGTTTTCCCGTTCGTGATAGCCCAGGGATAAAAACATCATCTTTTTCTGCGCCGACACCGGCAAATAATATTCTATTTCTAAAATCACTTTAATTATCAGGCGATTCGTAACCCAGCCGACAACCGACTGAAATTCTTCGGCCGCGAGCATTCCGGCTACGAGCCACAATAATAATTTTAATTCCGCGATGCCGCTTGAAGTAAGGGTGTCAATAATTATTTTTAACAAAAACGGGCTGACTAATTTTATTAATTCATAAAATGCCAACAAAAACGTAAGGCCTTTTATTTTATTTTGCGAAGGCCCGACTAATTGCCATAAATTTTTCCAAAAAGTATGCATAATGAATATAAAAACAGCGGGGTTATCCGCTCTTATGTTTAATAATACGTAAAACCGGCTAAAATGTTACATTTGCAGTGTGCCCCAAACGCGAAAAGCATCGCCGGCTCCCATTAAAACGACGACGTTATTTTTATTAACTCGTTGTTTTAAATAAGCGGCGCAAGCATTAATTGAAGCGATATAATGGGCATTTTTTCCTATCTTTTTCGCCAAATCCTCGCTGGACACTCCCCCTTGTTTTTCCCGAGCAGAACCATAGATCGGTAAAATTATTACTTCGTCGGCATTAATAAAACTTTTGGCAAACTCTTTGAACAACGCTTTGGTGCGCGTATAAGTGTGCGGCATAAAAGCGCAGATGATTTTTTGTCGCGGATACTGTTGCCGCAAAGCGAGCAGTGTCGCCTGAATTTCTGTCGGGTGATGAGCGTAATCGTCAATAAACGGCGCGCCTTTATATTTCCCTAAAATTTCCAGCCGCCGCGCCGCGCCTTTAAATTTTGCCAATGCTTGTTTAATTTTTGATAAAGGAACTTTTAGTTCCAAGCAGGCGGCGATAACCGCCGTCGCATTTTGTACGTTATGTTCGCCGATCAATTTCATTTTAAACTTGCCTAAGTCTTTATCCTGGCGCCAAACTTTAAAATATTGCTGATTAAATCTTAAATCTAAAATTTTAAATCTAAAATTTCCTGTTTGTTTGCCATAACTTACGACTTTACACCTGCACTTTTCAGCCGCTTGAACCACTTGTTTATCTCCAAAGTTTGCCACTAATAATCCGCTTTTGGGAATTTTTTGCGCGAAGTCGGCGAACGCTTGCTGATACGCGGCCGGCGTTTTAAACCAATCCGGGTGGTCGTAGTCAATGTTATTCAAAACAACAACTTTGGGCTGATACAACTTTAATTTATTTTGGTATTCGTCGGCTTCAATCACCATTATTTTGCCCCTGCCGGTTAAAGCGTTCCCCCTAAATTGCGGCACTACCGAACCAATGGCGGCGGTTAAATCTAATCCTGCCTGCCGTAACACAAAGGCTAATAGCGCCGAGGTGGTAGTTTTGCCGTGCGAGCCGCAAACCGCAATGCCGAATTTGGAGTTAAAAATTTGCGCGAGCGCCTCGGCTTGCGTCAATATCGGTAATTTGCGCTTTAAGGTTGCCGCTACCTCAATATTATTGTTGGCGGCATAAGCGCTGGAACGAATCACTAAACTAACTTTATCAGGCAGATTTTGGGCGGAAAATCCTTCGCTAAATTTAATTTTAGCTCGCTTTAATACTTTGTCGGTAAAAAATTTCTCGGGCGTATCCGAACCGCTGACGATTTTGCCTTGCGCCCGCAAGATTTGCGCCAGCGCGGTCATGCCTACGCCTTTGATGCCGATGAAATAAATGTTTTTTGCCTTCACTAAATTTATCCCTACACTTTCCGGAATAACCTGCGGGAAAGTGCGGGGATAAATTTTATTTTTGAGTTGATTACTTTTCATGTTATACTTAAAAAGTGAAATTAAAATTAAACTCAACTACTATGCCTAATCTTCACACCAGCAACCATTATTACCGCCTAACGGTATTTTGGGTGGGGATCATCGCCACTGTCGCTTATCGCGCCATAGTTGTTCTAAATTATTACAGCGCTTTTTGGGTGCAGATTTTGTGGTACATCGGAACTATCGGCTTTGTTTGGTATTTTGCTCATCGCTTCCGCGTAGAAAACGGCCGCGAACGATTGATAAAAGAGAAAAGATTAACTTACAAAATAACTAGCAATAAAAAACTGAACGAAAACGACCGCGAGGCGTTAGCATACGTCTTAAAGAGCCTGCAGTCAAGTAAAGCCAGATGGAATTATATCGCTATTTTCTTTTTTTCCGCTCTGGCTTTAATCTACGGCGTCTATGCTGATTTGATTAATTTTTTAAAATAATTTTAGCCAGTTCCGTTGCCGCCCCCCTCTTTATCACGGCGGAAATATTTTTACTCAATTCCGCTTGAAGCTTCTTATCGGCTAATAACATTTTAATTTTTTTAACGAAAAAGGTCCGTTCTAAAACCGGCTGGTCCAAAACTATCGCCGCTGAATTTTCTTCAAAAACGCGCGCATTCTCTACCTGATGGCTGTGCGGGATAGGAATTAAAATTGACGGCTTGGCTAAATAAGAAAGCTCGCTTAAAGTCGCCATGCCGCAACGGGACACTACTGCCTCTGCCGCCTGATACGCTTCTGCCATCTGTCTTATATCCAAAAATTCGTAAGGATAATAATGATGGTAGTTTTTCTTTAAAACTGCCTGTTTGCCTTTCCCGGTCAGATGAATTATCTGGCAAATTTTGGTCAGTTGCGGCAGACTCTCTCCTATTAAATTATTGATAAACATCGCCCCCGTTCCGCCGCCCAGCACTAACAATACCGGCAAGCTATCCTGCAAATTAAAATACTTCTTACTTTTTACTTCTAACTTTTTACTTCTGATTGGGTTGCCAACCCAGCGCGCTTCCGGCCCATAATCCCGCAATGATTTGTCAAAGGTAACGGTAATAAATTTCGCTAGTGGCGCCATTAGCTGATTGGCAAGGCCGGCGCGCGCATCCTGCTGATGCACAATCATTTTTTTGCGCAGCAACCATCCCGCCCAAAAAGCCGGCACGCTGACAAAACTGCCGGCGCTGATTATCCAATCCGGCTTGAATTTTAAAATAATAATTAGCGACTGCCAAAATCCAACTACCACTAAAATTGGGTCAAACAAATTACGCCACGACCAGTACCGCCGGAATTTTCCGGCGGCGGTTGCTTTAAATTCAATTCCTTCTTTTTCTATCATTTCTTTTTCCGGGCCAGAAGTTGTGCCGAGCCATAAATATTGAAATTTAGCTTTGCCTAATTCGTCAACCAACGCGAGCAGCGGGGTTACCGAGCCGCCGGTGCCGCCACCGGTTAATAAAATTTTAGTTTTCATATTAATTTCCTGTCATTCCCGCCCCGCAATAAATACGGGGTAAACTCCGGCGGGAATCTCGCTAATAATTCACTGGATTCCCGCCTGCCTGCCGGTAGGCATGGCTTTCGCGGGAATGACAATAAAAAAACTATCTTGTTTGTTTACTAACATTCACTAAAATACCGGCGGCCGCGAGCGCCGCCATCATCGCCGAACCGCCGTAACTGACGAAAGGCAACGGCACTCCGGTCATCGGGATAAAATTTATCATGCCGGCGATATTAATAAAGGATTGCGCGCTAAACCAAGTAACGATGCCGATGGCGATTAAGCGGCCGTAAACATCCGGCGCTCGCTGGGAAACCAGCCAGCCGCGATAAAATAAAAAAACATACAACAGCACTAACATAACGGAAAAAATAAAGCCGGTCTCTTCCGCGATGATGGGAAAAATAGCGTCTCCCTGCACTTCCGGCAAATAGCGAAACTTCTGGCGGGAGTTGCCAAAGCCCTTGCCCCAAAACCCGCCGGAGCCGACGGCGATCAGCGACTGGTCAATTTGGTAGCACACCTCTTCCGGGCTGTAGCTGGCGTCAAAAAAGCAGCGAAAGCGGTCCATCTGGTAAGGGGCTATTTTAATCATGATGAATAAAATGATTGCGCCGGCAAAGCTAATCGCCGTAATGTGCTTTAAATTGCCCCCGCCCACAAAATAAACCGCTAACGAAATCAAGAGCATGATAAACAATGTGCCGGTATCCGGCTGGAGCAGCATCAGTAAACTAACGATGCCTAACAGCACCACTAAGGGCATCGTGCCGTGATGCAAATCAACCAATTCTTTGCCTCTCTTTTCTATCCAGGCCGCGAGATAGAGCAGAAAAGTAAGTTTAACGATTTCCGACGGCTGCAGCGAAAAGCCAAAAATACTGATCCAGCTTCTCGCGTGCCCCCAGCCGGCTTTCAGAGTAGGCACGAAAACGACGATTAACAACAAGAGGGAGAAAATCAGCAGCCCCAGCGCCATTTTTTTGTACTGATGGTAATCAAACCGGCTTAAGAAAAAAAATAAGCACAGTCCTAACGCCAAACCGAACAGTTGATGGTTAAAATAAAAATAACTGGTCTGAAAGCTGGCGTAAGAAATCGCGCTGGAGGCGGACGACAGCATGATTAAGCCAAAAATTATAATGGAGAAAACCGCGGCGACGATAAAATAATCAGCCGGATGATAATTAGACCGTTCATGGATCAATCCGCTAATTATTAATTTGAAGCGCTGGAAGCGACGAGACAACATGGTTTAATTAAGTTAATGTTCAATTTAAAGGGCTATTTGAACTTTATTTATCCAATAAAAACAAAATAAGCCCGATCACGGCGCTGACGCCGGAAATAAGCCAAAAGCGCATTACGATTTTATATTCCGGCCAACCGACGGCTTCCAGATGATGATGAATGGGTGAAGATAAAAATATTTTTTTGCAGCGCAGTTTTTTCGAGATAAATTGAATAATGGAAGAAAAAGTTTCGACGACGAATAAAACGCCGATTATCGGCAACAGTAACGCTTGATTAGTAAGCATGGCTATTATTCCTAAAGTAACCCCGAGCGACATCGCTCCCGTGTCTCCCATAAAAAAGCGGGCCGGTTTAATGTTGAACCACAAAAAAGCAATCAGCGCGCCAATGATAACGCCGCAAAAAGCGGCCAAGTCATATTTTCCTTGCACAAAGGCAATCACCCCGTAAGCGCCGAAAGCGGTTAAGAGCGTGCCGCCGGCCAGACCGTCTAAACCGTCAATAAAATTTACCGAGAAAGCGGTGGCGACGATGATAAAAATAAAGATCGGAATGTACCACCAGCCAATCTGGAAGTTGCCGACGAAAGGCACGTGCAGCAAATCCCAATCAAGCTTAAAATAAAACCAAAGCGCGCCCACCGCGGCGATTAAAGTGTAAATCAGTAGCCGTTGTTTGATGCTTAATCCTCCCTTGCCCCGGCCGCGGATGTCTAAGATGTCATCGCCCAAACCGATAATGGCGGCGGCTACCAAAGAGCCGAGCGGCAATAGCGTCTGGCTGCGGGTTAAAAAGTTTAGCTGGCGAAAAAAATCCAGGTCAATAAATTTTCCCGCGTAGAAAAACACCAGCGCCACCGCCAGCACCGTCACCCAAATAATTAAGCCCCCCATCGTCGGCGTGCCTTCTTTTTCTTTATGCAAGGCGGTAAAAATCGGCGTCGTGCCGTTGTTGCGGATGCTTTTGCCTAAGCGGTATTTATATAAAAAATGGGTGAGCAGCGGGGTCCATAAGACCGCGGCCAAACTGGCTAAAGCGGTTAAAAACAAAATTTTAACGACGTAAAAATTTTCCATAAGCCTTATTTAAAATTAATCAGCATAATCGCCGCTACCCCTAAAATTAAAAAGACATTGACTAAACTTGAACTGACGGCAAAAAGGTACATAAAAAATCTGCTCTCCTCTTTAATCAGGTAAGAAAAAACGGCATTCGCGGCGATAATGATTAAGCCCAGCAAAGGAATAAAATAAACTTGGCGGGGCGAGCCGATTAAGGTGATGCCAAAATAAATATTGTGGTGCAAACCGATAATATCGGCGCTTACTTTAGAAGTAAGCAATGCGCTTAACAGCCAACTGACGCTGTTTAACAGCAAGCTGATTAAAAGCAACTGCCGCAAAATGGCGTCGCGCCATAAAATACCCATGCCGGTTCTGATTTCACTGGCTTGCAAATGCAGCCAGCCGTAAAATTGGGCTAAGTTGTTATTCATGCCTATATTGTAGCAAAATTACGGCCAAACGCAAATTATTCCGGCAAAAAAATCACGGCCGCTTTCCCGTCGGTAAAAAATAAGTCGCCGGCTTGATTTCTGCCTAAAGTCGGCTCAACGACGCCAAATTCTTGGCTAAAGCTTACTTGGCCGGTAGCCATTAAATCGGCTTTGATTTTGTCTCTTTCTTTGTCAATCGCCGGGTCAATCGCATGAGCCGGAAAAAAATTTTTACTAAGCTCAATCGTTTTGTCAAAATGGGCGGTGGCGAACCAAACCGCGCGCCCATCGGCTAATCTAAACGGCGTTTCCCAAAAATGCACGTGGTGGCGCTCGCGCACCGATTGCTCCGCCGTCGGCTGTTCAAACGCGAAATCATTGGGGCGGCTGTTCCAAAACATCGGCGTCCCCGGCGCCTGCGGGTAAGGACGGTTATAAACAGCGGTAATTACCATGCGCCATAAAGTTTTAACGCTTATCGAGTCGGTCAAGAGCCAGCCCTTTGCCCGCATATCTTTGATCAGCTCTCCCCGGCGGGCGATAATAATTAAATTGACAGGTTCCATCGGAACGCCAATAATATTTTCGCTATTTTTTGGCAGCCGCTGAAATAATTTTTCCGGGATATCGGCCTGATTGATAATTTGGTATTCCGGTTCGAGCAAAACCGCCGTTTTAGTCAAAGGATGGCTCGCAAAAAAATACAGCCAATAACTGAACCAAGCTACGAGCATAATCATACTGGCCGCGAATATTTTCCGCCGAGACATTAAAATGCTTTTTTTCAACTGGCCGTTAAATTTACTTCTGATTTCTATCGCCGTAATTAAAACCGCGAGCAGCGCTAACCCGGACGCTAAGCTTGCCAATACGTCCGACGGCCAATGCACTCCTAAATAAATGCGGGAAAAACCAACAGCGCCGGCTAATAGTAAACTCGCGAATATTGTCGCTAATTTAGCCCAAAGATTTTTTTGCCGGCGAAAAATAAAATAGGCTACTAAGCCGTAAAAAGCTAACGCGACGAACATGTGCCCGCTGGGAAAGCTGAATCCTTTTTCCAAATATAAAGCGTTAACGAGCGGTGGGCGGGGGCGAGCCACCGCGTATTTAACCAGCCAAACAAACAGCTCCCCTACCCCGACGGATACCAGCAGCGCCGCCAGATAGTAAAAGCCCCTAACCACGAATAAATAACAACTGACGAACAGCAGCCCTAAAAAAACTACTTGCCAATTCCCCAGATAGGTTACGAGCAGCATTATCTGGTTTAACCACGGGGTATGGAATATTTGGATTAAATTGATAATTCGTAAATCCGCTTCAATCATCGGCTCCCGCCCGATGACGTCCTGCAACACGCCAAAGAATAAAAAAATGAAAATCGCGCTAGAAACCATCCCTAATGTTAAATGCAAACCGAATTGTTCGTTGGGAGTAATCCTTTTTTTAACAAAGCTAAAAAAGCGCGGGTAACGCGCCATTACTTTCTTTATTTCCGGGTCGTTAACGATTCCCTGACCGGTTGATTTTATTATGGACCTGATAAACCTTAACGGCATAAATAAAATTTTTTAAAAAAATTTAAGCCGACTTTTAAATAATAATATGCTTATTTTTAGGGAAAATAACCAAAGCCGGCGCTAAAAACATCAACCAGTGCAAGAGCATAAACAACCAAACAAACCAAAGTTCATACCCTTGCCAGAAATATTTAGTCTGTAAAATAAGCGCTACCCAAAAAAATACCCAAGCCGCCAGCCAGTAAGGGTTGCGCGTAAAATATTTCATGATGCGCAGAGCGATAAAACCCCAAAATACGCCAAAGATAATTTTGTTGGGAAAATAAATAAAGGGCACGGCAAATTCTTCTCGGCTTTGGTGCACTATCCAATCAATGATTGTGCCGATAACCACTACCAACGCTATTACCGCTAATTGCTGCGCCATAATTTTAGCGGTTGGCGCTAATTGGCTGGTTTTAAACATAGACGCAATAATTAACGGCTGGCTAAAATGCTTATTAAGACGGCGATAATGATGATTAACCACCCGAGATTATAAAAAAATAATTTTATCCCCCGCTCTTTTTCGCCGCTGAAATATAAATATATCGGCCGGCCTAACACGAGCGCGCCGGTGATCGTAGCCGAAACGACCAACAGCAATAAGATTAATATCGGGCCCCAGACGTCTTTTATTTTGCCGAACAGTCGCTCGCCGTGAGTCATCAGCCAGGCAACGGCGCTGACATAAATCAATACTCCCAGCGAACTTAAAAAACTTTGCAGGAGCAAGGGTAATTTTTTCATACTGGTAATTTAAAAATTAATAAGCTATTTATATTTTACTTCTTTTTTGCAATAAAAGCAAAAAGCCGCCTAACGTTTGGAAAATCAATAGCGATGTGATATAGTGGTACATTATGATAAATCTTACCGATGCCGAATTAATCAAGCGGGCGGTTCAAGGCGATGATGCCGCCTTAACGGAGCTCGTGCAACATTACCTTAAGCCGGCGTATGCCTTTGCTTATCGGTACGTACGCAACCGGCAAGACGCGGAAGACATTACGCAGGAAGTGTTTGTTAAAGTTTGGAAAAATTTAAAAAAGTTTGACGCCAGCAAGCCTTTCCATCCCTGGCTATACCAAATCACTAAAAACACTTGTTTTGATTGGCTAAGGAAGAAATCAGCCGTCCCCTTCTCTGAATTGGACAAAATAAAAGAAATTGCCGCGGACGCTTCGCCTCCACCAGACGTTTTAGCCGACCAAAGCCTGCTGCAAGATGAACTCACGGCCGCCGCCGAGCGGCTGGCGCCGAAATACGCGAAAGTAATTTCTCTCTACCATCAGCAAAACTTGAACTTTAGGCAAATTGCCGAATTATTGCAAGAACCTCTTAATACCGTTAAAAGCCGCTATCGGCGCGCCTTATTGTTAATGAAAAAAATGCTTAAATTAAATTAAGGATGCACCAAAACGCGTCCTGTTGCCGTATATTATTTGTATACCATAACCATATGGAAAACTATTTTACCCAATTCCCTGCCGGCCAAAAAATTGAGGCCCCTGACGGCTTGTTAGATAAAGTTATGTCCCGGATTATTGCCGAGAAAAGATTGCGGCTGCGCCGCCGCTTGTTTGGCATTTTAATGTTATTGTTGGCGAGCATAGCCGGCGCCGTGCCGGCTGGACAAGCTTTTTGGAATGACGTTACCGGCTCCGGGCTTAATTTATATTTAACTTTAGCGTTTTACGATTGGAGCGCGATTTTAAATAATTGGCAAGATTTCAGCTTCACTATCTTAGAATCATTGCCCGTCATCAGCGCCGCGGCACTGCTCGGCGCGGGACTGGCAGTATTACTAACCCTTAAATACGCGATTCAGTATTACGAAAAAATTTCTCCTTCTTCACTATTGTTTAAAACAATTAACTAACCAATATGAACCTGCAAACTTTTTTTCAATCTAAAAAATTTAAATGGCTGCTAGCCGGCATTGGCGCGCTTATTATTGCGCTCTTGATATTCCAGTTAGGCGCAACCGTCGGCTCCCGCAAAGCGCGCTTTGAGTACCGCTGGGCGCAAAATTATCACCGGATGTTTGGGGGCCCTAAAGGCGGTTTTTTTCAAGACTTTACCGGACAAGATTTCGTCAGCGGCCATGGCACTGCCGGCGATATTATTAAAATTGACGGGGACAATTTAATTATCCAAGGGCAAGATGACGTTGAAAAAATAATAACGATTGCCAGCTCTACCGTTATTAAAAGCGGCGCTAACGACCTGACGGCGTCAGCGTTAAAAATTAACGATCCGGTGGTAGTTATCGGTTCGCCGCAAGAGGACGGTTCAATACTCGCAAAAATTATCAGGATGTTTAATCCGGAAGATAATTTGCCGCCGCCTCCCCCTCGCCCAAAAAAATTTAGAATGTGGCGCTAGTAATATTTATGCAATTTATCCGTAAACTGCTAAAAAGAAAATTGCTCCTCGCCGTCATAGTCGTAATTCTAGCCGGCAGCGGCTATTTTGCTTATAAAACTTTTAATGCCCAAGAAAGCGATGCTCGCTATCTAACGGCAGCGGTAACTAAAGGGACTTTAGTCGTTTCCATCAGCGGCAGCGGCCAAGTTTCTAACTCCAACCAAGTTGAAGTTAAGCCTAAAGTTTCCGGCGATATCATATCAGTGGGAGTAACCAACGGGCAAGAAGTAAAAGCGGCGGCGTTGATTGCCCAACTGGACGCGAGAGAAGCGCTTAAAGCGGTGCGCGATGCCGAAGCAAATCTGACGAGCGCCAGGCTCTCGCTGGAAAAACTCAAACAGCCGACGGACGCTCTTTCTCTTCTCCAGACGGAAAATGCTCTTGCTCAAGCCAAAGATAATTTAACGAAATTAACGCTCTCCCAGGAGACGGATTATCAAAAAGCTTTGGAAGCGAAACAAAAAAACGAAGCTGACCTTAAGAAAACTTACGAAGACGGATATAATGCCGTCTCTAACGGCTTGATTGCCCTGCCGGAAGTGATGAGCGGCCTTAACGATATCCTTTTTAGCTCGGGTGACTTTGGGCGCTCTCAACAAAACGTTGATTGGTATTTGAATCAAGCCAGCGTGGACAACCGCGATAAAGCGACCGGCTATCGCAATGACGCGGTTAATACCTATTATCAAGCGCGCGCCGCGTATACTAAAAATTTAGACGATTACAAAGCCGTTTCCCGCACGGCTGACGCCGAAATCATAGAATCCCTCATCGCCGGAACTTACGAAACGGCTAAACTAATCGCCGATGCGGTTAAAGCCCTAAATAATTATCTTGATTTTGTTCAGGACGACATGGAACTGCGCAACCAAACTATTCCGGCCGCGATGTCCGCGCATCAAGCAAGCATAGATTCTTATACCGGAATCGCCAATGGCCATCTTGCCAGCCTGCTCTCAATCCAAACTGCGATTCGCGCTAACCAAGAAACAATTTTGAATTCCAACCGAGACATCAAAGAAATGGAGCAGAACAATCCGCTGGAATTAGCCGCCGCGAAAACCGCCATTAAAGAAAAAGAAGGGTCGCTAGCCAAACTTAAAGCCGGCACCGACCCGCTCGACATCCAATCGGCTGAATTGACGATTAAACAGCGCCAAAATTCGCTGTTGGACGCGAGAGAAAAGCTCGCTGATTATTTCGTCCGCGCGCCGTTTGACGGCGTGATTGCAAAACTGGACGCGGCCAGAGGAGACTCGGCTTCTGCCGCCACGGCGCTCGCCACATTAATCACTAAACAAAAAATAGCCGAGATGTCTTTGAACGAGGTTGACGCGGCTAAAGTGAAAATAGGACAAAAAGCCACTTTAACTTTTGACGCGCTTCCCGATCTAACCCTTACGGGTCAAGTCGCTGAAGTAGACGCCATCGGCGCCGTTTCCCAAGGCGTCGTTACTTATGCCGTCAAAATCGGTTTTGATACCCAGGATGAGCGGGTAAAAACCGCAATGAGCGTCTCCGCCTCCATCATTACGGAAGTAAAAACGGATGTTCTGCTGGTTCCTAACTCCGCCGTCAAATCGCAGGGCGAGTCAAGTTACGTCGAAATGCCGGCCGAAACCGATATCGCGGCGGCGGCTACAACCGCGAACGGCATCGTGCTTCAAGAGTCTCTGCGCCGCCAAACGATAGCAGTCGGTTCAGCCAACGATGAATTGAGCGAAGTTACGAGCGGCCTTAAAGAAAACGACATTATAGTAACGCGGGTAACGCAGACGACCGGCGCTCAATCATCGTCCGCCCGGCAAAATTCTACTCTTAGAATCCCCGGCATTAGCGGCGGAGGTTTTCGTTGAGTATTATGATTGAATGCAAAAACATCGTAAAAACTTACCGGAGCGGAGAAATAGACACTCAAGTGCTTAAAAACATATCGTTTAAAATCAATGACAACGAGTTTGTCGCCATTATGGGGCCTTCCGGTTCCGGCAAATCAACCCTGATGCATATAATCGGCTGTCTGGATACGCCAACGAGCGGAGAATATCTGCTAGACGGCCAAGACGCGTCTAAACTATCCGCTGATGAATTAGCGGATGTCCGCCGGCAAAAAATCGGCTTTGTTTTTCAGGCGTTCAACCTCCTGCCCCGGGCAACGGTGCTGCGCAACGTCAGTTTGCCGCTGGTCTACGCCGCCGTTGCCAAAGAAGAGCGGGAGGAACGAGCAAAAGAAACGTTGCGCGCTTCTGCTTTCCCGGAAGGATTTTGGCATCACTATTCAAACCAGCTATCGGGAGGAATGATGCAAAGAGTGGCGATTGCCCGCGCTTTGGTAAATAACCCCGCTCTTATTCTGGCGGACGAACCGACCGGCAACTTAGACACTAAAACCGGTGCCGTCGTGCTAGCGACTTTTCAGCTTCTGCATCAAGAGCAAGGCCGAACGATCGTGCTGATTACGCATGAGCCGTATGTGGCCGAGCACGCCGAACGGATTATTCATATCCGTGACGGCGAAATTGTCAGCGACGGCGTTAACCGTAACCGCCGCCTTATCAATAACGACCATTAGTATGATTCTTTCCGATTTATTCCACGAAACCTACGCCGCCCTTTCGGCGAATAAAGTGCGCTCCGGTTTGACGATTTTGGGCATTGTCATCGGCATCGGATCGGTGGTAGCGATGATTTCCATCGGCCAAGGGGCTGCTGGTTCAATTCAGGCGAGCATCCAATCCATCGGCTCTAACTTAGTAATGGTGCAGCCGGGCTTCCAGAGGGGCGCGGGAGCCGGTCCGGTAAGCGCCGGCCGCGGCTCGGCGACCACGCTCAAACAGGAAGACGCCGACGCCATCCAAAAGGAAATTACGCAAGCCCTGGCGGTCGCTCCGGAAATTTCGCGCCGCTATCAAATTACCGCCAAAGGGAAAAATACCAACACGCAGGTAATCGGCACCGTCGCCAGCTATTCTCAAGTAAGAAACGTCCAGGTTGATCTCGGCTCATTCATCTCCGAACAAAACGTGCGCGCTTTGTCCAAAGTGGCCGTGCTTGGCCCGACGACGCGCGACGACTTGTTTGGCGAAGGAACGAACCCGGTGGGCGAAACGATCCGCGTCAACCGCGTAGATTTTAAAGTAATCGGCCTTACCCAATCCAAAGGCGGAACCGGATTTACCAATCAGGATGACATAATTTTCGTTCCCATCTCTACCGCCCAGCGGTTTTTGGCCGGAGACGCGTATGTTACTACGATTAGCGTTCAGGCAAAAGACGCGGGTTCGCTGGCGACCATCCAACAGGAAATCACCGACTTATTGTTGCAAAGACATAACATCGCCGACGCTCAACTGGCGGATTTTCAAGTATTAAACCAACAAGACATCGTTCAAACCGCTTCCGCCGTCACTAACACCATGACCATGCTGCTTGCTTCCATCGCCGGCATATCTTTGATTGTGGGCGGCATCGGCATTATGAACATGATGCTCACGACAGTTACGGAAAGAACGCGCGAAATTGGGCTGCGCAAAGCTATCGGCGCGAAAAGAAAAGACATCAGCCTGCAATTTCTGGCGGAAGCGGTAACGCTGACTTTTATCGGCGGATTGATCGGGATTATTCTGGGCTGGGCCAGTTCGCTCGCGGTTACCGCGTTCACGGGCATCGCGACCAAAGTTTCTTTACCGGCGATAGCGCTTGCTTTCGGAGTATCGGCCGCCATTGGGATTGTTTTCGGCTACTACCCTGCCCGCCGGGCCGCCGCCTTAAATCCCATAGAAGCTCTGCGATACGAATGACATAAGTTTAAAAAGCCAAAGGTTAAAATTTAAATTATAAAAAATAATAAGTTAAATTATGAACAAAACACTACTAATTATTCTGGTTGTTGCGATCGCAGCCGGAGGGGCGGCATTCTACGGCGGGATGAAATACGCTGAAAGCAAAAACCCCCGGAGCCGGCTTTCGCAGGCGGATTTCCAAAATCTGCAAAATCTTTCGCCGGAAGAGCGCCAGCAGAGATTGCAGGAGATGGGGGTTAATGCCGGTAATTTTCGCGGCGGCAGAGCGGCCGGACAGACAGGAGGCGGGTTTGCCTCGGGAGAAATAATCTCGAAAGACGATACCAGCGTTACCATTAAACTTCGCGACGCCCGCCTGCCGGACGGACAGGGCGGTTCAAAAATCATCTTTCTCTCCAATTCCACGGAAATCGGAAAATTCGCGACCGGGACGGCAAGCGACCTTGAAGTCGGAAGTGCGATTACCGTCAACGGCAAAACAAATTCGGACGGCAGCATCACGGCCGATTCCATTCAAATCAGGCCTTTGGCACAGCCAGCGGCACAATAAATCCAAACACCTTGCACCAAAATTCCCTGCCCTATCGTATATTAAATGTAAAGGTCATTCATTATTTAACTTAATTAAAATCGTATGAGATATAAAATATTAGTTTACGCGTTTGTCCCCGTTATGGCTTTTGGCCTGTTGGGAGTCAGCGCCGTTTACGCTCACGGATTTTTTGGCGGCTTTGGCCGGGGGTTTAGCGGCGTTTCTTCGGAGCAAATCGCAACGCAGACGCAAACTATGTTTCAGAATATGGCGGATACGCTGGGAATCAGCGTTGACGAGGTAAAAGCGGGCTGGGCGCAAGGCAAAAATATCGCGCAGATTGCCCAAGACCAAGGCATTAGCCAAGAGCAGCTGCAGCAAAAAATGAAAGAGGCGCGGCAACAACAATTAAAAACCCAAATGCAATCATTAGTTGATAAAGGAATTATCACCCAGTCCCAAGCCGACCAAAGACTTAAATGGATGGAAACTAAAACGCAAAAAGCGACCGGCAAAGTGTTGAAAGGCATCAAAGGCATGCATGGCTGGGGCTTTTAGTAACAGACGAATTGAATGGGCCTAAATACAAAATCCTCTTGCAGATTCAAACATTGATGGGGATGAATATTGCAGGAGGATTTTGTATTGGCGGTTGTATCGCAACACTACAATCAACTTTCTACTCAAAAGGCGCTATGTCAACAGCGCCTTTATTTTTTAACTACTATTTTTGTTTTTAATTACTCATGCTCCGAACGCTGAACGAAATCCCTGCCTGCCAGCAGGCAGGCGAACTTTTTTTAGCG
>Ga0209542_10005241_pt1 | contig 26043 bp, 20 predicted proteins | sample RifCSPhighO2_01_FD_184028 | JGI IMG/M metagenome (GOLD analysis project Ga0209542, IMG submission 184028) | Soil microbial communities from Rifle, Colorado - Rifle CSP2_plank highO2_0.1 (SPAdes) (version 2) | ecosystem: Environmental > Terrestrial > Deep subsurface > Rock core/Sediment ...
AAAAATAGAGGTATAAATTCTGCGTTTCTCGTTGTTAATGTGCTAGCATTTTTCATCTGTTTATACGCACGCATTTGTGCGTAAATCACACGAAAAAAAGCCCAACTAGTTACAGCTGGGAAGATGAGTTATAGGGAATTGTGTTGGGGGAGATGTGGGGTGTTCGTGTATCTGAGAGAGGCCTATATTCTGCCTATAACTACTCTTCTCAACCGTAGTGATTTATGTTAGTGAAGATACATATTGTTATTTTTCTCCATAAACTACTTTAGTCGCGTGATTATATCCTATATTATAAAAATTGTCAAGTCCATGAGTTACAGTTTTAGGTGCTATAGTAACGCTGTTGGTAATCCTGGGAGGTTGCATTATAATAGTGTCAAAGCGCTGAATCACGCGGAAGCTAACGCGGAAAAACGCAGAACCATGCCTGTAAGTAAGCTTTTATATGAGAAAGAATCGTATCTGATACGTGGTGCTTGTTTTGCCTTGTATAAAGAGCTTGGGTGTGGTCATAAAGAAGTCATTTACCAGCGCGGCTTACTACAAAAACTGAGCTCAGCTGGTCTTACTGTTAGCCGTGAAGAACAAATTCCTGTAAAGGTTGAGGGCAAGAAAGTAGGAGTATACATACCTGATGTCGTGGTGAATGGTATTATCATGCTTGAGCTGAAAGCAAGCTCAATGCTTACAAAACAAGATATTCGACAATTTTGGCAGTATTTACATATAGCTCCATATAAACTAGGATTTTTGGTGAATTTTGGTAAGCCTGGAGGAGTACAGATTATCAGAAGAGTATATGATACAGCCAGAGGGAAGATTCCGCGTAATTCTGTGTAATGTTCCGCGTATTTCAGCGCTTTCTGATATGATAGAAATATGAAGCTGCCAGAGTCAGATAGGGTACTCTTAGAAATTAAGACCTCCCGTACCTCCGAGGAGACGCCGGAGGCTATGGTTCAGTTTTTAAGTAGCCTTACTAACCTCAAGAAGTTTATCCTTCCCCTTATTCGAAGAAGCGTGCCTATTAGCCTTGAGATATCCGTCCTTGATCAAACGATCCATTTCTATGTTTCCGTGCCGTTACAGTTTCAAGCGTTTATCGAAAGCCAGCTTGTGGCTCAGTACCCAAAAGCCATGATCTCAAAGGTGCCTGATTATCTCCCGAGTGTCATTCTGGGGAGTCGCCAACTGGCGGCGACTCCAGAATCAAAGGATAGATCCTGGACAAGTCGTAGATCCTCAGAGGAGGGCCAGGATGACAATAAAAAAGCCAGAATGACAGGAAAAGCAGGGCCAAGCCTGCGGCTCACACAGCTCAAACAACTCCATTACCGTGCCTATCCGATTAGAGTCTTCTCAGACTTTAAAGACGTTGACCCGCTCTCATCACTTTTAGGAGCTCTCTCTAAGGCGCAGCCAGAAGATATGGTGAGCATACAGTTTCTCCTGCTTCCTATAGGCACAGGATGGCAAACTGCGGGAGAAAGACTCGCCAACTCAAAGTCGGTTGATAGCGCGGGCACCGCGCACGGCAATGCCTATGCAGCCGTGATCAAAGAAAAGATCAAGTTTCATGGTTTCAAGACTGCGATTCGTATCGCGGTGAATTCAGCGACAAAAGAGCGGAGCATCCATTTTACAGCTGAAATTGCCAATAGCTTCTCTTCATTCAATAATCCTTCTGGCAACGCTCTGGCGCCCCGTAGAGTGGTCTTGTGGCAAAAGGGCAGACTTATCAAGGCGATGTCGAGACGCAGTCGAAGATTCATGCCTGCAGGGCAGATCCTTAATGTGGCTGAAATAGCCACACTGTATCATTTCCCCACGATGCAACTTGCCAAAATCCACAATATCGCCTGGCACAAAACTATTCTGTCTGAGCCTCCAGAGACCTTGCCTGTGGTGAAAGTTGGCATGAGTGAGCAAGATAAAGCTGAGATTAACTTCATAGCCAGAACTGAGTTCAAAAACGCGATGACTACCTTTGGGATTAAGTCAATTGACCGCAGGAAACATATCTATATTATTGGTAAAACCGGGACGGGTAAATCTACCTTGATTGCCAATATGGCCATAAACGACATGCGTAACAAGCGTGGGTTTGCCATTATTGATCCTCATGGTGATCTCTGTGAGACCGTGCTTAACTTCATTCCCTCATTTCGGGTCAATGACGTTATTTATCTTGACCCCTCAGACACTGAGCGTAGCTTTAGCCTCAATCCGCTCGAGGTGAAAAGTGCGCATCAAAAAGAGCTGGTCGTTTCAGGTATTGTGGCTATTTTCCATAAGCTCTATGGCCATACCTGGGGCCCGAGGCTTGAGTATATCTTGAGAAATACGCTTTTATCGGTGATTGACCTGCCAGATGCAACGCTTATGATGGTGCCTGAGATGCTTACCAATGAAACATTTCGAAACAAAGTCGTGGAACAGCTTGAAGATGATGTGCTGCGGAGCTACTGGGTCAATGAGTTTGCCCAGATGACTGATCGCTTGAGAGCGGAAAGTTTAGCCCCTATTTTAAATAAAGTCGGGCAGTTTATCTCTTCTCAGACCATGCGCAATGTCGTCAAACACCCAAAGTCATCCATTGATCTTGAAGAGATCATGAATGAAGGAAAAATTCTGCTTTTGAATCTGTCTCAAGGAAAAATTGGCGAGGATAACGCAGCGCTTTTGGGTGCGATGGCAATCACCAAATTACAGCTTGCAGCCATGAATCGAGTACATATGGAGGAGAAAAATAGGCGTGATTTTTATCTTTACGTGGATGAGTTTCAAAACTTTGCGACTTCAAGTTTTATTAAGATTTTATCAGAGGCACGCAAGTATCGCTTAAACCTCATCCTTGCCAATCAATACATCGCGCAGGTTCCAGAAGACGTCCGGGCGGCTATTTTTGGCAATGCGGGAACGATGCTGTCATTTATCATCGGCGCACAAGACGCGCCGTATATGGCAAAAGAATACGGAGAAAGGTTTAAAGAAGAGGATTTACTCGCTTTGGACAATCATCAAGCTATCATAAAAGTTGCAATTGACGGCGTGACCCAAGCACCATTTTTATGCTACACACTGCCATTGCCACGTGCTGTGACACAGAATAGAGAGAAAGTGATACGAGGGTCAAGGGAGCGGTATACAAAAGAAGTCAAAAGTTAAAATGCAAAACTCAAAAGTACAACTAAAAATGCAAAAGTTATTAATTTTTACTTTTGAATTGTAATTTTGCCTTTTGACCTTTGAGTTTTAAGTTGGGTGGAGAATTATTTAGCCTTTTTTCTTAAAGCAAACCCAGCTAAACCTGAGGGAATCAATCCTACTAAAGCCCACATCTCAGGTCCAGTAGGCGGTGTTTGTTTAGACGTTACCGGAGGATAGACTTTTAAGCCACCTTTTGTTTCAAATGGCACGTCTTTTGCAGTTAAAACTGTTTTTTCAATACAGAACTGTGCATTATCTTCAGAAGTACTGTTGCCAGCCGTTGCGCGTACCTGGTTGACCACACAGGTAATACCTTGCTCTGCTGGAAGTTGTGACGCGCTCACAACAGTTGCCATAAGCGTAATTGTTTTTGATTCATTTGCCTCAAGCTTATCAATAGTCTCAGCATAGATTCTGGTGTTTGAGTCAAATGTTCCTTTACCCGTGATTTTGGTAACGTATTGGGGAAGTGTGTCTTCTACTTTCACGTTTGTGACAGCAGAATTTCCTGTATTGGTGATAGTAAGCGTAAAGGTCACCATCTGCTCAGGTGCATACTTTGGGTCATTAATGCCTAAATTATCAACAAATTGGTTTGTATTTCCACCTTTTGTGGTATTTGTAGTTGGGTGAAGGACTTTTTTATCAATGAGAACTTTTCCGATTTGGATACAGGTTTCGCCGCCGCCGTAGATTGGTTGGCAATTTGAACTATATGTTTGTGCATGAGAAATAGCAGTGGCAAGAAAAAGCCCTGTTGCAAAAACGGAAGCTGTAATAGTAAGTTTTTTCATGTAAAGTTTCTTTGTCATTCTGACCCTCCTCTGAGGATCTACGACTTGCCCAGAATCTGTCTTAGAAGATCCTGGATGCGTCTTCATTTCATTTCGACTTACCAGGATGACAGTCTATAAATACAATAGGCGAGATAATAACATATATTATAGGTCATGTCAAGCCCTCAAAAACTGTTAAGACTTAGTTACTATATAGGTTTATTTTTGTTTTATTTACTGTATTCTAGAATCATTTTATTGCTTTGTGCTACTATGAAAGAGTGAAACGGTTTCTTGTATTCTTTTTGACTTTGTCTCTTTTGCTTGTTCCTGCTGTTGCATTTGCAGAGAACCCTAGTCCAATTCCAATCTGCGATACCGAAGGGTCGTTTGGATCGCTTTGTAAGCTTAGACCTGGAGAAGGAGGTGCCAGTGGTATTTCTCTGGTTTTTACAATTCTTTTGATACTTGCTGTTATCACAGCACTTCTTTTCCTTATCTGGGGTGGAATTAAATGGATCACCTCAGGTGGAGATAAAGCAGCGCTTGAAGGAGCACGCAATCTTATCATCGCGGCACTCGTCGGGCTCGTTCTTGCGTTTCTCTCGTTTTTCTTAGTAGGGTTGGTGTATTACTTCTTTACCGGAGAATCTCTTGGTTCGTTGGATCTACCAAAGCTAATAGACTAGGTTGTAGGTGGTAGGTCAATAGGTAGTAGGATGAACGAAAGTAAAATCACCTCTTATAGGGATCTAATTGTTTGGCAGAAAGCAATGAAGCTTGTTATTGCCATTTATGAGGCAACCAATCACTTCCCGAAATCTGAGCTCTACACTTTAACGTCACAGATTAGAAGAGCAGCTATTTCAATACCTTCAAATATTGCAGAAGGAAATAGACGAGGTACAAAGAATGACTATCGTCACTTTCTTGTTATTGCATTTGGTTCTGGAGCTGAGCTTGAAACACAAATTGAAATCACCAAACGATTACCCTTCGGCAAGGACGTAAACTTTACAAAAGTTGATAGTTTATTAGACGAAGTGATGCGAATTTTGAACAAATTAATTCATAATCTACAACCTAATTCCTAATTTCTACAACCTAGTAGCTTGACAAAGGAGAGAAGATGTGGTGTAATAAGGCGGAATTAGACGACAAACGTTCTTCTGAAAGGTCACGTATCCCATTCTCAAACATAGTTTTATTAATGGTTTTATATTCAAAAGACTAACCCGTAACGCTAAATTCATTTATTTATGCCTTCCAAAAAAACACCACTGACTATGTCTTCGAGCACGCCCTTGACGAGATCTAAAGCAAAAAAAGACTCTGAGAAGACTGCACAAAAAGCTCCGATTGTATCGGAAGAGACGGTAACAACCGTTGATCAACTCGTGGGAAAACCAGCTGCAGACAAATCAGAATCAGCAGAGAAACCACTCGAAGCGTCACAAAATGTAGCAGTCGCTGTAAATCCAGTACCCTCATCAACACAGATAGTAAACAATGTGGTAACTGAACCGCCAGCGCAAGATGACGCACCAGCAGCCGTAAGTTCACAGCAGGAAGCTTCTTCTCCATCAACAGCTGAACCAACAGCGCAACGTTTTTCACCTGGACCGCGAATTTCTGAGCATGGGTTTAGTCGAGGGCAGAGGAATTCCTATCGGTCTGATGGCAATGGATTGCCCGCCAGAAGCGCTGCATCTGCTGCGGACTGGCATAGCGATGCAAGCGGGCCAACGGAGAATGTCGCAGGTATCTTGGATATTCAGCCTGAAGGTCATGGATTCCTGCGCCCCAAATTCATTCCTTCAAGTAGAGACATCTATATTTCCCAATCACAGATCAGACGGTTTATGCTTCGAGCAGGAGATCTAGTTGGTGGCGTAGCGCGTCCGCCAAAAGATACCGAGCGCTATTTTGGTCTGCTTAAGGTAGAGCAGGTGAACGGTGCGGCGGCTGATGATTCGTTAAAACGGCCATATTTTGACGATCTCACGCCGATTTATCCGAAAAAACAAGTCGTTTTAGCAACAGGCAAAAAGCCACTCTCAACACGAATTATTGATTTGGTTGCACCTATTGGTTTTGGACAACGAGGCATGGTAGTCTCACCTCCAAAAGCAGGAAAAACAACGATTCTGAAAGAAATTGCTGCAGGTATCTCGCAAAACTTTCCCAATGTCCATTTGATGGCGGCTTTAATTGGTGAACGGCCAGAAGAGGTGACTGATATTTCCCAATCGGTTCGAGGTGAAGTCGTTGCCTCAAACTTTGATGAACCACCAGAGAACCAAACCCGCGTTGCGGAGATCACCTTGGACCGTGCAAAGCGCATGGTTGAGATGGGAAAAGACGTTGTCATCCTGCTTGACTCAATTACGCGTCTTGCAAGAGCTTACAACCTTTCTGTTGCGCCATCGGGGCGAACACTCTCAGGAGGATTTGACCCAGCAGCTTTGTGGCCAGCAAAACGATTCTTTGGCGCAGCACGAAACTGCAATGAAGGTGGATCACTGACAATCATTGGCACAGCACTTGTTGAAACTGGATCTCGCATGGATGATTTGATCTATGAAGAGTTTAAGGGTACTGGCAACATGGAGCTGCATTTAGATCGCCGCCTTGCAGACAGAAGAATTTTCCCAAGTATCAATGTGGAGCGATCAGGCACCAGGCAAGAAGAACTCATTGTCTCTGAAGACAATCTCAAAAAGATTGTGACGATGCGACGAATGATCGATATGTTGGGTCCTGATGAGCGCACCAGTATCTTAATTGAGAGGCTAGCACAGACAGAAACAAACGACGAATTCCTCGAAAAATTAGGCCAATCCTAAAATAATTTTTCCTTATATCCCTCTCCTTCCTAGGAGAGGTCTTTTTGCCAAAGCAAAAAGAGGTGAGGTCAATACTAACAAATCTTCTTTCGCTTTTTTCATTCCCCTCACTCTGATCCTCTTCCACAAGGGGAGAGGAAGATCAAGGAAGCTATCGTTTTATGGAAAATTCCCGAAGCCACAGGTTGAGGTCGTATTGATTCACATTCCCGTCATCAGTCAGATCTGCTTTTGTTTTATTTTCAGGCGTGCAGTTTTTGGGAGGAAACTCTGCTGAGGATGAGTAGCAGCCGATAAGGATGTTGTAGTCACCGATATTCATCACACCATTTTGATCGATATCTCCGGTTACAAGCGATGTGATAAGGAGGCCATTTTCGCCAACAGCAAATGCGAGTATCTGTGATGAGAGATAGCCGGCAATTGTGACAGTTACGTTATATGTTCCACCCGCAAGTGTTGTTGGAGGAACGATTGGTCCGGTAAAGATGCCACGCGCCTCACTGTAGGTCAGCTCAGCGGAGCTGATGCCCTGTTGTGTGTTGGTCGTTGTGTCGGCGAACATAATTATTGCGGAACGGGTCTTTGTGTTCGGGATCCCGTATTCTGAAGTCGGACTTACGCTATCGCCGCCTTTTCCAAGTCCATGCAAACGAAGTTCTACTGGAATGACGGTACTTCCTTGTGGAATCGGTGTTGGGGTGGGGACTAGGAGGCTTGGTGTTGGCGAAGGAGGTACCGGCGTAGGTGTACTTGTTGGTAAAACGGTTGGAGTTGGTGTATTCGTTGGTATTACTGTTGGTTGTATCGAGGGTGTTATGGTTGGCAGAACAGTTTGCGTTGGCACAGCAGTTGGCAGAGGTGTTACAGAAGGAATTGCTGAAGCTGCGCATTGAACTGCTGCTTTAACTAATGAAAAACTACCACCACCGATAGAAATATACGTCTGATTGTTTCTCATATGAGCAAGTGCAGTTGTGCTGATGGTTTTGGTTGCCTGATACGGCGAGCTAAATGATCGTGTTGATCCTGAATAAAGGGAAAGCAGGAGTGGTGCTTGTTGTGACGTAGTCCCTGGGCCACGAAGTTCAACTGCAATTGTTGAGATAGTTGAGCTCATGTGCCCAAAGGGATGCTCTATACTATAACGAAGCGAACCATTTGCATTAGCAAGCATTGTAACTCTCGTTTGAGCTGGCCAACCGGTTCGTGATGCTTGTGCGTAGAATGTTGTTGCAGTCGGTGTGCAGGCAGAGAGAGTAAGGCTTGCTTGTTGACGGATATCTTGTTGTTGTCTTGAGACCAAGATCATAAGGGGAAGTGCAGCAACAATCAAAAAGAGGGAGAGAATTGTTAATGACTTTACTTTATTGGTCAATGTATACTGCCAGACGTCTCGGACTAAATTCATGCTCTTTGTAGAGTAACGTAAAGGAAATTTGCTGTCAACAAGAAGGATTGTTTTCACAGCTACTTTTTTGACATTTTCCGCAATTTTTGCTACCCTCTTTTGCAATACCCAAATTCAGTTTTGCCTGCCCGCCACCGGCTTTGCCGAAGGCATTGCAGGCGGGTCTGCCCGACAGTGACCCTGGCCGCCTCGCTTTGCTTGGCAAGCCGGCTGGCAGTCATGGTAGGCAGGCTTTACTGCCTAGAAAAAGTGCAAGCATTTCATCTGCGATGCAAATACCATTTCTTAACGCAATTACAAAACTACTTCGTAGAGTCCTAGGATACTTCACTGAATTTCTTGCATTCTTTTTTCTTGTTTACCTTCGAAAAAAACTCATTGGATTTTCAGTTACTTTTGAGCGAAACAAGAACCGTTTGGTAAAGTTTCTTATAATGAAAAGGGGTCGGTATAATCGGCCTTTCTTGCATCTGGCGACTATCTCTGTACTTGGGATTGGAGTGCTCATCGCCCCATACCTTGCCGATACATATCCAATTTTCTCCTCAAAAGCATCCACCAATCTGGATCTTGCCTCAAGTGAGCAAGCCCAACAGTCAATTATCGTTGGAGAAAATGTGTTTGAGACCCAAGTTTCTGAAAAACCGCGAGATACTGTTATTACGTATACGGTACAAAAGGGCGATACGATCTCAACGATCGCTCAAAAGTTTGGGATATCAGAAGAAACGATTAAGTGGGCAAATGACTTAAGTTCAGATTCTATTGCAATAAGCGATCAGCTCAAAATTCTCCCAGTCACAGGAATAGCTCATAAGGTATTAAAAGGTGACACAGTATATACAATTGCAAAGAAGTATGACACTGAAGCGCAGAAAGTGGTCGACTTTCCATTTAACGACTTTACCAATCCAGAAACATTCGCATTAGTTGAAGGACAGATGCTTATTGTGCCTGATGGCATAAAACCTTCAGTACGACCGACCTTCAGACGGCCAACCTATATTGCACAAGGTCCAACAAGCTTCTCTGCATCCGGATTTACCTGGCCAGTTCGTGGTGGTATCTCACAATTTGCATCCTGGTATCATATGGCGCTTGATATCTCCTCAGATTTTGGTGTGCCAGTTGTGGCGGCTCAATCGGGAACAGTAACAAAAGTAAACGTTGGTTCATGGGATGGGGGATATGGAACCAATATCGCAGTCAGCGATGGATCGGGATTTGAAACACTTTACGCGCATATGTCAGGCGTTAACGTGGGGATAGGAAGTAGTGTCGTTGCTGGGAAAACGGTTGTTGGATGGGTGGGAATGTCAGGGAGAACCACTGGTCCACATCTTCATTTTGAAATTCGAAGAGGCGGCGTGCTTACCAATCCACTCGCCTACCTTCAGTAAAAAGTAGCTTCTAGTTCATTTAAGTTTCTAAAGCTGTATTGTATAATGAGTTCCTCTGGTTGTTAAAACAGATTTACGATTTATGAAATATGATTTATGATTGCTGCAGCAAAGAATTCTTAAATCTTGAATCATAAATCATTGTTTTGGGCCATTAACATAGTGGTAGTGTGCTGCATTCGCATTGCAGTTGCGGGGGTTCGATTCTCCCATGGTCCACACGAGGGCCGGTGGCGCAACGGTAGCGTACCTCCATGGTCCCATATTTTTGGGCCGTTAGCTCAGTTGGTAGAGCGCTTCTATGGCATAGAAGAGGTCGCCAGTTCGAATCTGGTACGGTCCACCAAAAATAATGGGATCTTCGCCTTCGGCTACGACATGAAGAGTAGAGGGCCGAAGGTGCCAATGGTGCCGTAGGCGCCTGTGGTATTCGAATCCCTGTCTGCCGACAGGCAGGCCTTCCGATCCACCGCGTCAAACGCGGCAGCAGCCGAGTCTGACTCGGCTTCGCACTTCGGCAAGTCGAAGATCCTTTAGAGCTAAGTGTAAGCTGAGAAGGGGTTCGATTTATCCTTCCGTAGCTTTGGCGAAGGAGGATTCCCCTCGAGTCCACAAGTATAGGTTTTTTAGATCTGAAATTATCGATTAGATTGAATTAAATCCTAATTGGAGATTTGACAAAAAGTATACACTCCAAAGTAAAATGACTAATTATATCTTGACAACAGATGTTTTGTACATGTAATATATGTACAGTGGTTGATTTAACTAAAATTACAAGTTTTGATTGGGATAAAGGTAATATAGATAAAAACTATCAAAAACACGGGAATACGCCAAACGAAGCTGAGGAAGTATTTATTGATAGAAATGTAGGAATAGAGAGGGATATTAAACATCAGGAAACAGAAGAAAGGTATATAGCAATAGGAATGACTTTAAATGAAAAACTCTTGTTTGTAGTGTTTACCATGAGAAATAATATGGTTAGAGTAATTTCTTCAAGGAAAGCTAATAAAAAAGAAAGGAGGTTGTATGAAGAAGCTAAAAAAAATTCCTAAGTTCAAATCAGAAAAAGGGGAGAGAGAGTTCTGGCAAAAAGTTGATTCTACAGAATATGTTGATTATAAGACTTTCCAACATATTCAGTTTCCTAACCTGAAACTTACTACTAAGCCGATTACCCTTAGGTTACCAGCTGGCATGATCGACAGGTTAAAGATAGAAGCTCACAAGATGGATATCCCTTACCAAGCACTAATTAAGAAATTAATTTTTGATGGGATTGCAAAGTAATTATCTTCTAAACACTAACGAGTGTTGCTGATATACCACTCCGCAATCATTTTGCAAAAATTTGGTATCTATCGACCTACCGGAGCTTTCAAGAGATATTATGCTACTATAGCAGTGTAAACCACCAAAATTATTGCTTCGTTAGGTATTATACTTATTGTATTTTGAAAGCAGAGGGGTATAGGTGACAGGTCGACGGCCGAAGGTGCCTGTGGTACCGAAGGCCATAGGTACTTTATGTGTGGTATGGCTATTCAAATCCGGTAGAGTCGATAAAATTTAGAGTAAATAGATGGTAATAACATTGGCGTGTGCAAAGCGAAATTGTTGTTTGAAATTCAGAAAAGTCTTGCTATAATAACCGCTATGACAAAACAGGAGATATCAATGCCATCGCCAGCCGCACGAGCAGAAGAATTTCGGGCAATCCTTTCTCTGATTAATCGTCCATCAACAACACCATTTGAAGAAGCGATGGAACAACGAACTGGAGGTATTTTTCGTGCATTTGTACCTAGCGATATGCGTGTTGTTCCTCAAGAGCTTGCTAATACGATTCTGGCAAGAGCAAGAGGGGTTTTTGCAGGTCTTCCCGTCACAAATGCAGGAGTTGACCATGTTATCCGACATATAGACCAACAACTTAATAGTGGCATGATGCGTATGATTGGAACAGATTTTATCCTTGATGCGTGTGGGATCAATATCGAGAAAGGAGAGTATGGGTTGCTAGATCCGGTAACAGCAGTTGAAACAGAAAGACAAATGATAATTGTAAATAGACCAAATCCATATATTATCCCTGAGCTTGCACTGGAGCATAACGAACAAATGCAGCAATGGATCAATCAATTCAATGAAAAGCACCCGGACAACCCAGTACAAATTTAAAATTGTACCTATTTAAACAAGTACTTGTTTCTTTTACAAAACACTATACTGCATATTAGTATTCCAAGGATTCTAAAGTTGTACCACTGATCCGGCGAAGCCGGACTTCAAGTCACTTAGGAAATCAGGAAAATCTCTTTAAGCAACAGAATTTAATAAAGAAATCGGTTACTAACTATGAAGAGACAATACTAGTACTCTCTCCCTTCATATATCAGATCTTTCACTTTCGAATAAAGATCTTGTGCTTTCTCAGATCCGATATACGGAGTATAAGTCTCTAAGAATTTTTCTTTTCCTCTATAATAAAATTGTGATATAACGGCAAAGAATTCATGAAAATTGCTTCCGCCATATTCAACAACATACTTATCAAAGCTAGAAAAACCACTATCGTTTATGTCCTGACTGAATAGTGTTCTAAGAGATTCTTCCGAATCGATTCCTATTGGATCACATATTTTTTTTCTTAACTCGGAAATTCTGTCAAGTGTAACATTATGGGCTAACTCATGTACAGTAAGTTGTTCAGCTATATCATATGATTGTGAAAATTTTGTAAACTCATCTGTCATAAAGACTACAACATTCCCAACATCATTACGTGGGTTGCTATCAACAGATATAAATCCTGCAATAGTAGAGTCCTGAGTAAAAGAACCTAGCGCGATCTTTAGTTTCAAATCTTCAGGATCTCCACTCTCAGAAGGAGTATGTGAGTTGTTGAATTGAGGCTGATAAAAACTAGGTGGTAAATTTTTCAAGAAAAACTGCAATCTTCGCATTCGAGAATAATCCCATTGAGATATATTTATCCATGAAAACTCAAATCTAGCTCTGCCAATAGATTCTCCAGGTTCTATAAGGTCTATCTGAAATTCTTGTTCGATCCGCTTTCTAAGGCGGTCTGTATCCTCTCCTTCCTGTTTTTGAAAAGTATCTTTTATGGGTTGCCTATGCCCTGAGTCGCGGTCATTTGCAGCTACCCGGGGTTCAGTAATAATATCTATTGGTTCATTAAATGGATCAGGGCCTGTATAGTACTCTATGCTCGGAAGCAGACCTTTTATACTACCTCTACGATCAGCTTTAAAGATAAATACGCGAAATCCATTTCTGTCCATATCCTCAGCCTCTTTCTGAGATAATTCTCTAGGAGCCTCAAATATACGTACTTTTTTAAGTCCGGTACTTACATCCACCTGTGTATCAGTTAGGTCTTTAAGTGGTTTTTCTGTTACGCCATATCCCGCATCTCTCCGGCTTAGTAACCCAATTGGCTTATAATCTGCCGAACATATTACCGCAACTTCGTGTTTCTCGGCTTTTGCTACATCGTGTGTGTAGGAGAACTCGTCCAGAGTTGGGTATCCAAATATCATTTTTTGTTGGGTCGGAGAGATCAATGATCTTCAGCTTGATGTATCGAATTCCTCGCTCATGTGCTGGAAGAACAACAGTGTCATAGAATTTCTGATAGTCATACGGCTCATGCATCAATACTGTCTTAATAACATCACCGACACCACTACTATCCCTTGCTAAAGCTGCTGCAGCACCAGCTCCTGCGATTGCTGCAGCGCCTCCTGCTACGACTGTCCTTCGGCTCACCGGCTCACCTGTTCTCCAAGCCTTAACCAGCTTTCTAACAGAGGATTGCATTTTTCCACGTGGTGTTGATTCTCCTGATGGTTGTCCAGGTTCAGGCATGTTGCTTCATTATAGTAGTTAAGATTTTCTGATTTGTCAAAAGATTAACTGATACTTGCTACTTTGAAGAAGATACTGTATACTCACGATAACTATTCCAAGTCTTCTCAAGTACTCTCGAGTTTACCTCAAAGTCACTTAGGGACCTAGGAACAAAAGGAGGTGAAACCTAAGTGGCATTTCAAGATCAACAATTACAATGTAGAGACTGCGGAAACCAATTTACTTGGACCGCGTCTGAACAAGAGTTCTATCAGCAAAAAGGATTTAACAATCCTCCAGTTCGCTGTAAGGACTGCAGAGCAAAGAAAAAAGCACAGATGAACGGCGGCGATAACAGAGAACGACAATCCTTTGAGATCACGTGTTCAAATTGTGGCGCAAAAGATACTGTTCCATTTCAGCCAAAAGCTGACAGACCAGTTCTTTGCAGAAACTGCTTTCGAGCACAAAGAGAACAGCAACAAGGCTAGTTCTTTTGAAGAAATAAGAGAATACTCTGGTGACTATAGTTATCAAGTATTCTCTTTTTCTATTGTTTGGGGTTTATTATTGTTCTGGAGACGGAGTTACTTCATTACCTTCTGACGGAGTGGGAGAGGGAATTGAAACTGTTGGTCCAGGGATTACAACTGGAGGTTTTCTTTCAGGGAGTTGTGTCTCGGATTTATTCAGTTCAATTGGTTCTTGCTGCGACGCTGATTCGGGAGTACTGACTTGGGTACCGCTGTCTGCTTGCGAACCAATTTTTTGCTGTAAGACTGCTATTTCTTCACTAATTTTTTTATCACTCTCAGGCTCAGCTGCAACCAGTGACTGTACGGTTTGATACGCTTTAAGCGCGTTTTGCAGATCACCTTTTTCCTCAAGCGTATGGCCTAAATTATAGTAAGCATTTGCATAATCTCTTTTCAAGGTAATTGCTTGCAAAAAATGCCGTTGTGCTTCTTCCCATTGACCCAGTTGATAGTAGATACCACCTAGATTGATATATTGCTGTGGGTTAGTTGCATCAAGCGCAATTGCCTGTTGGTTGGTGAGAATAGCAAATTGATCAGCATTTTGGCCAAACCCAATCAGACTTCGATAAATCGAGGAGAGGTTGTTCCAGTTAAGAGCAGTCTGCGGAGACACTGTCGTGGCATTTCTTCCTGACTGAATACCTTGCTGGATCAAATTTAAAATCTGTTTTTGTACTTCTTCGCTTGGTTTCGTGTCTTTGGGAACAGATTGGGCAAGGGCGTTTGCCAAAGCAAGATTGGTCTGCGCAAACACCCGATGATACACATCCCGAAGGAAACATATATTGATAGCCTGTACCTGTAATTCGTAGGTTCTTTTTCCATTATTTTGTTCTGCCGCAACCAAGGCTTTTTTAAATAAAAGATCAGAGTAGAAATATTTTCCTGCATAAAATCCTAAGAAGCCAACTGCAGCAACAAGAATTACCAGAAGTAACGCAGGAACAACACGAGAAAGCCTTTTTTCGCTGCTGCCATCGCCAAATAAACTGTTTTTGACCGCAACAAAGAGAAATTCAACATCCTCATAGTTTTTAGGATCCTGGTGAGATCTGATGACAGCAAATACCGCCAAGATCAAAAACAACAACGCAAGGGATGTGAAAGAAAAAGGAAGCGCAAGCGCTGCGACAATCGCAAAAACAAGCGGGAGGAAAAGTATTCGCTCCTTGATGAATTTATGCAGGATAAAGAAAAATGCACCGACTCCAAACAGACCTGTTGTTGCGAGCAACTCTAGCCCAAATGATGATGAGCGAAAGAAGGTAAAAGACCAGAGTGTCGGGTGAGCATTGTATGCAGCTGACTTAAACCTGGTAAAGTCAGTAAGATAGGTGCCAAAACCACTACCGAGTAAAAAGCTCTTAAACACATGGTCGGTATCTTGCGAAACGGCGGCAAAACCGGTCTGAAAGCCTGTCTCAAGTGGAAGTATCAATGGCTTTTGTGTTGTAAACAGCTGGAAAACAGTTGTGATAAGTCCTGCAGCAATTACAATAAATGCGATGGAGAACGAAGCGGTTCTGCCTGTTGAACCAACAACATCATCACTTCTTTGAAATGGGGAGTCTTCTCTTTTGAGGCGAAGCCTTGAAAGATAGGGGAAAACGAAGTACCCTGCAAGCGGTAAGATCATGCTTAGAAAGATTGCTTGATCCAGAAGTTGTCCAAACGGCGTAAAGTATGGCTGGTGTGTAAAGGAAAAGGGAAGCACATACGCTTTGAAAAAGCTAAGTACTGCAAGAATACCAACTAACGATGCTCCAAGCACCAAGCAAGAGAGTATGAACAGAAGCGCGTTTACACCTCTGACTGCATTAACGATCAGAAAATATGCGACGATGACAAAAAAGAGTGAAACAAAGGATATTAACGAGTCGTAGCGATTGACCGCCAAGAGGCTTGAGGCAAAGAGAACAAGCGTAAAAAGCAACAAAGGAAGGTCATAGGGCGTTGTACGAAGGTGTACTTTTCCTTCAATGATCATCTTTGCACCAAGCAAGATCGTTGAGAGAATAACAAATCCAAAAAGCAGTGCCTGTTTTGGTGTGGTAAAGATGTCTGTGCTAATAGAAGTAAAGACCAAAGGAAAGGCGAGGAAAAACACGCCAACAATAATGAGTGAGAGATTTTCTATATAAGATAGCGCCTGTTTTTTAGAGTCCATTTTTAGTGCGTATTATCATGCTAACAAGCCCAAAAGTATAATGTCAAGGATAAGAACGCCAAAGCAGTTCTTGAGTCATGAGTCACCACTGGTCAAAGTTTCGTCTCAGCGACGAAATTTTAAGTGCTCTTATTAAATTTGGATGGTATTGATTATTTATGTCAGTTTATGATCCACCCCACTTCGCATCTCGCTTCGCATCTCGCTTCGCATCTCGCTTCGCTCGAGCTACGAGGGGCAAGCCAGCTAATTAATTATCCACCAATTGATCTTGATATCTTCAAAAAGAATATCTGGAATCTGGATGGTGAATGAACCCTGCCTGCCGGCAGGCAAGGCCTGACTTCTCGCCTCGCGTCGAAGCGGGCCTTGCGGCAAGTCTTGGTCTTCTCCAGGGTTTATTTCTGCGGTTTGTCTGGCTAAATAGGGGACAAGTCCCAACGTATCACCAACTGGTGTGAGATAAATAAGTGAATCTTTGGTAACAAAGGGACTTACAATAGTACGTTGCGTCTGACCAGCGACGATCGTTGCAGTTCCAGCTGAGGCTGTTGCGACAGTTTCTGTGAGTGAAGTATCAGCCTGGGCAGTCCTGGTGATTTTAACTGAGTTTGCAAGGACATCTTTGAATTTACCTCGCCTCGATTCGAGATCTCCGGCGAAGCGGGCGCTTCCTGAAGCGATTACATCGCCGAGTTGATTGACTTTAAAGACTCCACTGCCTGAAGCATTTCTGATCTCAAAATTCGGGCCATTGAGGACATTTGCCAGCGTTGCATTCCCAAGTTGAATAATCAAGTTCTCATCAGGAATTGGGCTGATAAATCGTGCTGAGAGTGTTCCGCCAACTGAGAGGTTTTTGGTAAAGTTTCCATTGCCCAACACGTCAAAGTTGCCATCAATATCCATCTTGATCAGTCCGCCAAAGAATGAAATATTGCCTTGACGAAAAGGCTGAACCTGTAGGTCTGCGCCTAAGACGTTGATGGAATTTTCAGAAAGGATCAAACTTGTGCCTATAGCGAACTGGTTTGTAACAGAGATATCAGTAAAACTTGACGCACCAAGTGCGACCAGGCCTTGGTTAAATGTAGCAAAGTCAGCATTCAGACTGGGAACATAGGCGAGGTTTGCTGAAACACTTGCGATATCGATGAACTCACCTGAGAGCGGTCCTTGGTCTGTTATGCTCGGTGCTTCCGCGAGCTCGCCAGATGAACTACTTTGATATATATTGGTAATATTTGTTATATATTGTGCGCTTTGAGAAGCGTTTCGATCGGTGAGTTTAGCCAGAGCTTCTTCTGAGAGGTCAATATCATCCGCGATCAATTTCTTTGCCCGAAGCGTTCCGCTAAATGAAGCATTGCCGTAAACATCTAGTACAGTGTCATTCTGGCTTTGTTCAGAATCAGATCCTGAATCAAGTTCAGGATGACGAATAACAAGTTTTCCATCAAGTACAACGCTATCAGAAGAGAGCGGGGAGATGAGGTTGGTTTTAAGAATATCAATTGATGCCAGCGGTGAGGTAAACGCAGTATTTTGTATTTGGTAGCTGGTATTTAGTATATTGGTTACGATGGAGGCGATATATTCTTCAAGCGTTTGTCCTGCAATTGTTACTTGATCAGTGGTAATGTCTAATGTTTCTGAAGTAATCTTTCTTGCCTCAATTAGCCCTGAACGCAGTGAGCCGACAATGACTTCTGAGAAAGCTCCGATCCGGTTAATCGTTTGATTCTCACTGTCTATTACTGCAAACCTTGACGCAGAAGCTGAAGTCTGAGGCCGGGCGATATGGAGCAGCCCTGCGTCTGTAATATGCACATCCGGATCCTGCCAGAAGTTATTAACAAACACCATTATTCGATCTTTTCCTGATCCCGGATCCCAGTCTTCTAACGCTTTTCCGATTACAGACCCTTTCTGTGTTGCCTTCATTCCTTTTCCAGCATCAGAGGATGTCGTTATATAATCACCTGCTTGAATTGATTCTGAAGAAGATGAAATCTTTACCGGTACACGTCCACTCAATGCAACTGGCATTGGATGATCTGATGGATCAATTCTGCGATGACCAGTAGATGTAAAATCCCCATAGTTATTGGATACGATACCAATAGCTTTTGTGTCATAGGGCACCGTTGCTTTAATCAATTCACGATCTTCAATCGTTGAACCATCTTCCAATACATATCCTTTATCATCAACTGCTTTTATCCGGACTGACCGTGGTCCTATTGTCACGATATCACCATACTCAACACCTTGAGCCGTTGCATACATTTCAGCATAGTCACTCGTTGGTGCGCCGGAACAGTCAAGAATTGTTTCATTGGCTACATCCGCGCCAGCATCACCATTAAGGGCGGCAGAGCCGCAGAGGGCATCAACTCCCGCTGTGTTTCCCTCTATGGTAATTTCCAGTGTTCCATCTAAATTATGTAAGCCTGTGCCAAGCGCATCAAGATTACCTGAGAGTGTGGTGGTCAAAGCGTTGATGGTCAAAAGACTTCCTGTCCCACCATTCAGAGGAGATAGTGCGATGTTTCCTGTGGTAGCTCCTCCAATGGTCAACGTATTGTTTCTGAGAGACTGCAGTGTCGCTGTTGATCCTGTCAGTGAAAGACCATTTCCAGTTGTTGTGGCAGAAATAGTAGCAGTAGGTGTTCCATCATTGATTCCTGTGACTGCAAACTCTGCACTTGAGGTGGCTGTACTTCCTAGCAGGAAATCAAGAGTTGAAGCAAGTTTGGGGAAGATTGCTCCGTTTAATACACTCCAGTTGCTTGATCCTCCACCAGGACATGATGCCCAAGATGGTACTCCGCTTGCTCCTGAACCTGATATAAGGCAAAGACTAGCTGTTTCTGTTTCGGTAACTCGACTAATGACACCTGAGGTATTTGCATAGAGAACACCGTTGGCATCCGTTGTCAACGCGGACAAAGTGAGAGTGCCTGCTGTGGTTATATTACCTGAGGAGCCAACAACATCAAAATTATCAAAGTCAATATTTGCAGTCGTGCCTACAATGTTATTGTCTGCTATAGAAAGACTATTTGTGTAACTAGAATCGGTGATATCAATAGCTGTTGTTTGATCTGCTGAAGCAGAGAGGGTAAGTATACCTGTTGCTGCGAGATTCCAGTCATCACCCCCTGTAAGCGCAAGAGTTGTAGATGCATGAGAATTACCTATTTTGATAGTGTCTGCACTAGTTCCTTCGGTTGCAATATTAACCGTTGTTGCGCCGTCAGCACCAACACCGCCTATATCAATCACTCCTGTGATTGCAGCATCGGCAATATTCAGTGTTGTTGCCGCACCGGCAAAGTTAATTGTCGTTGCAGAGGCATTGAGAAGATTAAATGATGCCTGAGTAGTTAAGAGATCTCCGCCGTTTATTGACACATCGTCAGCAAATGTGCCCAAGCCTGCGTTGCTAACCGTGAATTTAGCAACTCCACTAGTGCTTGCGCTAATGAGTGGACCTGTGTCGTTTTGATTGATAGTGAGGGCTGATTGACCACTTGAGGTCGCTAAAATAGCGAAGAGATCATCTACTTCGACTGCCCCGGTTGCTGAAAGTATATTGTTACTGTTTGAGTTATTTTGAATGGGTTTCTGAAAATCAATTTTCCCAAATCCATCCGGAGACAGCACGATATTTCCTGCTGATCCGACGTTTGTTTCAAGCCTTAGCGGTTGTCCGGTGAGCTTGAACTGCCCACTTGTTGCTTGGATAGTGGTTGTAGATGTACCTGGTATTGCAACTGTTCCGCCTGAACCTAATGCAAGCACGGCATTTGCATTACTCGAGCCTACTGCAAAAGCAGTATCTGTGGTTGGGGGAAGACCTTGAAGGATTTCAGCATTAGTAGCATAGGCAACAGTTGCTATCTGCTGGCGTGGAGCAAGCTCTGTATCATTTTCTACGGTAACGCCCAGGAATACCTCATCATTGTCTGCAAAGATGCTTTGAGGGATTCCACAGGTTCCTGTAGCGGGTGATGCCGGAGAACTCCCGCCGTTACAAAGGGCAGCGTTGCTATTTGTTGCCGGATTATAGCCAAGAAGTACTGAGAAAATGCCGTCAGAGTCAGGATTCACAGAACGTACTTCTTCCCATAGTCTTGCTGCTCCTGATGCGGAGAGATCGTTGTAGATAATAAATCGAAGCTCAGATCCAGCAGTAATCGGGTTATCAAATGCGTCAGTTAGTCTTTGTTGATAAGAAAGAATTCGAAGTGGCGTGGCTGCAGCAGCCAGTACTTTGTTGTCACCTGGTTGCTCAAAAAGCGCTCTGTAACCTGCAAAGCCAAATGCTGTCATGAAGATCAGCAAAATTGCGAGATGAAAGTAATGAACAATTGTATAGGTATGATACTTTTTGTACCAATTTGGTCTTGTATATCGCGCATGATGCAGAAGTTTTTTGTGAAGTGGAAGCTGAGCAAGTGAGATCGCGTATGGAGCATAAAATTCTTTCTTTACATTTGCCGTGATAAATTTGTGAAATCGCGTGTTGCTTGCTGCATTGAGGCTGCTTCTTGCTGAACGACTTACTTCCTGAGCAAGGCGTGAGGCACCACCTAAACCTAAAGAAGCAAGATTTTTCGTAAATATTTTTTTCCCATTCGTCAGCCAGGAAATGTATTCAAATTGTTCAGCTGCCTTGGTTAAGGGAAGAATCAGTAGCAACTCAGAAATATGACTGCTAGCACGCATGATTTTTTCTAGCATTCGAAGAGGAGGGAAGCTCGAATATGTTTTTTGTTGCTTTGTAGCTTCTTCTGTTCCCAAGTTTGATACGTTCGACACAAGCTGGTTTGGCGTTTGGTTTTGTTGACTGACAAGTTCGGCTGCAACTTGGTGAAGAGATATTTCTGGGGATCTTTGCTCAGCCTTCATATTGCTAGCTGTTGAGACGCTTGCTACATCAAGCTCTGCATCTTTTAGATAGCCTTCCTGCCCAGCCCAGGTAATAAACCTTCGAATCGATGAAAGTTTTCTGTTCACAGAGACTGGAGAAAGATTCATGTGGCCTAACAGACGATTTTTGTACTCTTCAACGGATAGCTGATTTACCAGATAAAAAATATTCTTCTCAGTTCGCTGCCAAGAATGCGTATCTTTAGAGACCGTTGTAAGCCATAAGAGGAATTGTTTCACATCAATGATATAGTTTTTTATAGTAAGAGATGATGCGTTATAGACGTATAGGTGGCTCTTAAAGTCTTTGATGTGCCAGAGATTCTTGAGAATTTCTAATTTCTCGCCTCGCGCCAGCGTCGACGCAAGGCGCGGCGAAGCGGGCAAATTGCCAATTTCAAATGGAGATTGTGCTATCGTACTGGTGATTTTGAGAAAGTGAAAGAACTTACGAAGAGAAGAGAGATATCGATCCATAGAGCGAGCTGATTGTTTTGAAAGTTCTTGTTTGAAGGTTTCAACAGCCTGAGAAGTAACAGCTCCGGGTTCAAACGGTTTTTGAAAATATTCTTCATACCAGTGCACAAACTTGCCAATATCAGCAGCATAGTTCTTGATTGTTAGTCTTGATGCAGGTTTTTTCTGTGAATATAAGAATGACTTAAACGCCTCAATATATTGCATACAATTACGTTATACGCCTGCCTGAAGGACTAAACGTAGTTATTTTGTGATGAGAAGAAAAAATTGTGAAACGCAGTAACTGCTAATAATGGCCACCCCAATCCAACTGCCATAATGCTGAACTGGATTTTTTCTGTTCGCTTTGCTATTGCTGCTTTTCTGTTGTGAAATATTATATGTTCCATAAGTTTTCATAGGTTATATGACATTTTAGGTAAAAGTTGGAAAGATCTTGATTAGATTCAAGATTATACGGATTATACCGATTATTTGACTTTTAAACTCTACCTCTATTAATACACTAGAGAACAATCAGCACAGCTGTCAATATCCTAGAGTAGTTAATGAATGATGTCTAATGAGGTATTTTGATATATATAAAAATGCAAAGATAAAGTGAATTTATTGTGAAATTGTTGTTTTTCACAAGAGATGAGATCAGTTTTCGTTAAATTTTCTTATTGAACAAGATTGATTTGAGGATATGAATGACTATATCAATATAGGTCAATATTGTTTCAGAGGCAATATTGCTCAAAAAAGAGAGCTGATTGACTGATGCCATTTTTACAGAGTTCAAGAATATCTTTGGTCAAAATCTTTTTAAAAAGACCTCTTATAGGTTGAGGTTTGGCATTTCAGATTATCTACTGCTATGTTTTCGTCAACTGTTTTTAGGCTGTTAAATCAACTTAAATAAAATAATTAGCCTCGGAATTTGAAATTTTTATCAAATGGATTCTCAACACGCTTGTTTTATGAGCAGAGAAACGAGTTTACTCAGTTTAACAATCAACAATTTTGAGCAAGTAAGTACAACGTATTAGGCTTGAGATACAAAACAAAGACATATTTAATTATATATTGATATATTTATCTTCAGATACTTTTATTCATTTTGTTGTGAGCGTTGCAGCGTTTACAGTACCTGCTACAGTGAGAAAAGGTAATCCTGAGAAAGCAAGAAAAATACCGCTTTTTCGGCAGGAAAAGCTCATGAGATCAGTATCTAGACAAGAGTGTTTCATTATTAAGTACCAGACTCATGTCATGACTTTCTCTTCTCACTCAAGAGCCCTTCGTTTTTTGACTCGTGAGTGAATATGCGCAACAATGATAGTTGCAAGAACAATTCCTACAAAAGCTTCAACTGGAAATGCAAAAAAGTACATCTTTCTGATAAAAACTGGTCCATTTTCTGATAATGCAAGAGAAAGTTTGGCAGAATACATACCTAATAGAAATGTTTCATCCCAGACCAAGGATTGGTCAGCTGAGTTTGCAAGATTACGAGAAGACCCGGCAAGCACATTTGCAGGAGATAGGTCAACTTTACCAATAGCTTGACCAAACATATTGGTAATGATGATCTTGCCTGTTGGTGTAATATAGTGATTGCTGGTATTTTTAAGTTTGACCTCAAAAGGCACTGGCCCTTTACTCAGAAACTTTGGCCCAGAAAACGCTTCAATTACACCCATTACTTTCCCTTTTTTGCCAACTGAAAGCAACACATTTGTCGCGATACCGCCTTGTACTATCGATTTGGGCTCTTGTACTGGCTCATCGGTTTTTGCAGTTGAGAGAAAGATAACAGAAAAGTAATAATCTGCAGCTGGTTCGTAACTTTGCGTAACAATAGAAAGGGTTAGTGTTTTTTGCTGTTTAGGCGCAAGCGACAACTGCTTAATCGCTTGATCTTCAAATAGAATCTTTGTGTTCTCAAAAATCGCGCTGTATACACCGTCTGGATCCTCAGACTTTGTTACAAGGCGTATCTGCCCACTGCTGCCTGTTTCACTTGGACGAAACGCTCTGAGCTCGATCGTAAGATCAAGAGGCTCCTGTCCGTTATTGACTACAGTGATCGGTGCCTCAATGGTTGCAGGCGGAACGGCTTCAATCTGAAGAATTGGAGGAGAGATGCCAAGGCTCACGCCTTGGGCGTGAGCAGTAGTGGGTAGTTGGTAGACAGTAGCTAGTAGGAAAAATAAGAAGAAAAAAGCTTTGCGTCTTTTCTTACCATCTTGCCATGTGTTATTTCGAAGATCTTGAGCTTGCCGAATAGATGCCATTTGCATATTAGTAAGTAGGAGTAGCGATAAAGGTTATCACGTTTGTATAAAACCCAGCAGGTTGGGTGCCTGATATATTGACCTTGTAGGTAATCTCTGATTCTTTCTCTTTTCCGACATTGCTACTGCTCATAACCGCTTGTGGGGATTCATCTTTTGCGCTATTGGCAAATTGTTTATAGGTATTCGCATCTGAAAAACCGCTTGCACAGTCGATACTACTGAGATTATCGCATCGGTAACCAAAGCCATAGGTGAGCGTGCTTGTCCACGCAGCAGAAGAAGTCTGTGAACACGTACCTGTATCACACGATGTATCAGGAATCAGCGCTCCTGAGGCTGGGACTAAGAGTTCGTGATTCTCATACACAAGCACAGAGTATCCAGCAGCAGAACCATTAGAGACAAAAAGAACATTTTTCCTCGTAACAGGATTGGTTGCTGTCAAAACGCCAAAATCAATCAGCGTTGAGGAGATGGAAAAAGTGAAGGGGATGATAGAATGGATGTACTGAAACCCCGCTCGTACCTTATAGTTTGTGCCTGTGTAGAATCGGGGTGCTGTTTGTCCGACACTGACACCGAGCTTATAGTTGCTATTTATTGGTTTGCCAGCAGCTGTATTGAGGTCTCCAGTCTGTATGGTGTAGCTATCGCTTGACATGGTGATGGCGCTTGTTTTGTGAATAGCAAAGATGAAAAATAAAATTGTAAAAATACAGAGAAAAAATAACAAATATTTGCTTTTTACTCTTTGATATTTCATTTTGTACTCTGGCGAAGTGCGTCTGCCTCTTTTATGACATCATCGAGTTTTTCAAGGCTATCAAGCTTCATCTGCTTTTTTTCATCCTGCATAATACTCACAACGTCTTCAACGATTCGATCGGCAGCGATATGTGAGTCTTCTTTTAAGCGCTCAATTGATTCTTCGGCCACCGCTCGTTTTCGAAACTCAAGGCCAAAATAATATGCAATGGGAGATAGAATAATAAGAGAAAACAGCTTGAGGTAACTTTCGATACTTGCAGCATTCAAGACATCAGGCGCAAAAAAGATCGCCGTTGCGATCACAAAAACAAACACAGTTTGTGGTAAAAGGACAAACGCGACCCAGAAAAGAAGAAAGTAGAGAAGGAAGAAAACATAGGAACTAAACCCTCCGGTTAGCGAGATTAAAAGTAGAATGGTTGATGTCAGGAAAAAAATCGCGATTGACTCAGCATCAAACTCTTTTTTTGCAGGTTTTAATCCGGTATCTTTTCTCGCAGAGATAGATAAAAGCAGATAGCAAACAGTAAGCAACCCGATTGCGGGTACGGTAAGGCTATCCAGATTCAAAACGTTCCAGAACAGGATAAATATGAAGGCTGAGCAGATAAGGAGTGATTGATAGAAAAGTTTCATAGCTGATTTCATCGTAGTTAATTTAAGATAAAATCGCAAGGAGGCCTGTCTTGCTCGCCTCGATTCGGCGAAGCGGGCCGGCGAGGCAGGCTGTTTTGCTTGCATTATTTTTGCTATACTCCAGAGTATGAGCAAGCAGAGAACAATAAAGGCTCGTCGGTACGATCCAAAAGCTATCGAGCAAAAATGGCAAAGCAAATGGCAAGAAAGCAAGCTGTATGAGTTTACACGCGAAAAGGACAAAGAAGTGTATTATAACCTCGTTGAGTTTCCATATCCTTCAGGTGATCTTCATTTAGGACACTGGTTTGCGTTCGTTCCGCCGGATGTCCACGCACGATTTCAGAAAATGAAAGGAAAAAACGTCTTTTTCACCAATGGTTTTGACGCATTTGGTTTACCAGCTGAGAATGCGGCAATAAAGCGCAATATCCACCCACGGGATTGGACGATGGGAAATATTGAGACGATGACCAAGCAGTTTGCCACAATGGGTACGATGATCGACTGGTCGCATAAGGTCATTACCTGTGAACCAGGCTATTACCGATGGAATCAATGGATTTTCTTGAAAATGTTTGAGAAAGGTTTAGCTTACAGAGGAAAAGCATTCTCAAACTGGTGTCCGTCGTGCCAAACAGTTCTGGCAAATGAAAATATTGAAGCTGGGAAGTGCTGGCGTTGTGGCACTGAAGTTGAGAATGCTTT
>Ga0209542_10005242_pt1 | contig 26042 bp, 24 predicted proteins | sample RifCSPhighO2_01_FD_184028 | JGI IMG/M metagenome (GOLD analysis project Ga0209542, IMG submission 184028) | Soil microbial communities from Rifle, Colorado - Rifle CSP2_plank highO2_0.1 (SPAdes) (version 2) | ecosystem: Environmental > Terrestrial > Deep subsurface > Rock core/Sediment ...
CGCATTTAAGACATCGGTAATATACGCGTCTGAATAATAGGCCCCTTCGGGTCTTCCTTCGGATTGTCCATGCCCCCGAAAATCGGGCTTAAAAACTATATAACCTTCCTTTGCAAACCCATCAACATAAGCAACGTATTTCTCGGTTGTGCTGTATTCGGCAGGCGGAATGTAGCCGTGATTAAAAACTATTGCGGCAAAGCCGCCTTCCGGAACCGGGCCGTTGGGTATTGTCAAAAGTGCGTAGATTTTTAAGCCGTCCGATTTATACGACGCAATATATTTTTGATAATTTGAACCGAAACTTAATGTTTGCTCAATCGCAATCTCACTTCCCGGATATTCCTTTTTTCTTTGGGCTTCCATGGAAAGCATGTGGGGCGAAACTTGTCCCGGTCCGTCTTCATTAACATTTTTGTTTTGATCAAACAGGTCGTTATTTTTACCCAAATTCCAAATGAATATCCCCGCAACCACCAAAACAATGACAAAAAAAGCGGAAAGTCTTTTTTTCAATTTACGGAAAATTATATCAGAGGCGCCAGTATTGGAAGACAAACTTATTTATCTAAAACTTTTAGGTTTTTGCCAGTTTGAGGTTGCTTTTTCGAATTTCAGATTCCATTCTTTTTTCCCGCATTTCCGCAAATTTTTGGTCGACTATTTTTTGGCATTCGGAATCCGGGCAGACATAAAGTTCGTTTGTTGTAATCTTACCGTTGGTCTCCGATTTCTCGGTCCACTTTTTAAATAAAATTCTGTCCCTTCCGCACCTGATGCAAACTGTAGTTGTTGTTATCATCTATTTTCCTTCTTAATATTTATTGAGATATTTTATTGAGATGTAAAAAGAAGTTTACGGCAAGAATAAACCGCCAGATTTACCCCAACAAAGTGCTCAAATTATACCACAAATATAGATTTTGACCCAACGGGGCGGTTTGGGCTATTTATATAACTGGCTATGAGTGCCAATAATCTCAAAAATTATTACATCATCAGATTCTGAAAATATTGCCCGCCAGTCGCCCGTCACATTGATGCTTCTGTAGCCTGAATATTTTCCACTCAGTACGTGATTATTAAGCTGGGGGTGGAATGGTTCATTTAGAAAAAGCTCAAACCTTTTTCTAAATGCTATCTTAATTTCAAGCGGACACTTTTTGAGTTGCTTAAGGAACTTTTTAGAGTAATCAATTCTTTTGGAGTTTTTTCTCATCAGTAATCATTTTATCTAGAAAAGCTAAAGCTTTGTCGGGGTCATCAAACGAAACAACCCTCCCAGCTTCGATGTCCGCTTTAGACTCCTTTAAAGACTTAATTAAATATTCACTGGGCTCTTCGGCGGCAGTGCTAAAGCTCACTGTCTTAGTTCTAATTATCTGCTTAAGATAAGCATTGATCAGGCCGCTCAAAGACAGACCCAGATTTTCTGCCAACCTTTGGGCTTCTTTTTTTACTCGGGGGTCAACTTTCACGTTAACAATTGCAGTATTCATAGTGTAGATAAAGTATATACTTTATATATACCTGCGTCAAGGCTTTAATTTCTGGCTGGAAATTTTTTTGTAGAGTCCAAGAAGCCAGAATCTTAACATTTTCCAGAGTGGATCGTCTTTTTTAACTTTACCTCTTCTAATGTGACTTAAACCGTCAATGGTAACTGTTTCGATCTGAGCCCAAGTCTTTCGCATTTTCAAATCACCTTTGAATTCTTTCCAATTGGAAGATTCGCCAAGAGCAAGTTGATAATCTTCTCGATATTCTTCTAGCCTCATATCGATCAATTTTTGCCAGATTTTTACAAATTTTTTTGGGATACCAATTTCTTCAAGATAAGAAATAAAGAATTTCAATGAGTCTTTTTGCAATTGGTCGAAGTACACTTGATGCTTGGTTAAGGTAATTTCTGCGACCGCCCCATCCAGATATAAAACAAGAAGGCCAAGTCCTGTAACCACAACCTCGTTAAAAATCCGATCTTGTTCTGTTTGCGAAAGACTGTCAAATGAAACAAGTTTTCTAAATTCAGAATCCTGCCAAAATTCAAAGCCGGATTGAGAAATATCCAAAACCAGCGATTTGGCAAGTTTGCTTGAAGTACTCATCAGAGCTGAAGAGAGTATATCAAATTAGGAACAAAACGGCTTGAGGGCTTACCTTAGTGTCTTTTGTCTATAATAGAGAATCTCAAGTTCCTTTAGATCTGATTTCGGCTCATTTTCTGTGACAGACTCAATAACCTGCTTCAACTTTTGATCTTCAAACATAATTATCCACTTGCCCTTATGCTTATTAAACATACATTTCGGAAAGAGCATATGATGATGCCAAAACTTGCCTTGTTTTGTAAGCTCCTCTGCCCGCTTTTTAATTTTTTGTACCTTTGCTGAAATTTTAGACTTAACTTTGGATTTTTCGACTAGTATGTCTTTACTAACAAGAAGTTTTACAAGTTCCGCACCAAAATCCATTGGTGGCTTGTTTGAATAACAAACGTATGATGTGTTGCTATCTGAATCTTCAAGAACAAATGCAAATTGGTCTTTGCTATTCAACTTACATTCTGGTGTAAGAATATGGAAATGCCAATTGCTTCCACTTTTAGCGAGATTAACAGCCTTTTTTCTGATTTGGTCAATCGACAATAAATTCATTGGGAAAGTATAGCAAAACTTTTTATGAAATTTTTTCTAGTTCTTCAAGCAGGCGTTTTTCATCACGGGAAAGTTTGGAGGGAACTTTTACTCTAATAATCACGTAATGGTCGCCTTGGCCGTGGCCGGAAACGCGGGGGACTCCTTTGCCACGCAAACGGATTTGGGTTCCGGGCTGGGTACCTGCGGGAATGCGGATTTTAACAGGGCCGTCTACTGTTTCAATATCCTCGACAGAGCCCAAGGCCGCTTTTGAGTAGGAAATTTCGTGCTCGGTGACAATATCCAAACCGCGCCTTACAAATTTGGAATGTCGCGAAACCTGGCAGACTATTATGTAATTTGAAAAGCGGATTTCCGAGCCGTCGTCAACGCCTGCCGGAATTTTAATTTTCTGGCGTTTGCCCTCGATTTCCACATCTTTTTGCGTGCCGTGAACGGCTTCATCAAAAGTAATATTGATTACGTAGCGGGGAAGTCTGGCTTGTCTGCCAAAAGGCGACCGTTGACCAAAAACCATTTCGAAAATATCAAAAGGGTCGGCAAAACCACCGCCTCCGCCCATATCAAACCCCAAATCCCCCATGTCTCCTGTCCATGTGTACGTGCGGAAACCGCCCTGTCCCTGTCCCTGCCCAAAACCTCCGCCGCCGAATCCTGCGCCCGGCTCAAAGGCCGAATGGCCGTACTGATCGTAGGCGGCTTTTTTCTGCGGATCGGAAAGGACCTGGTAGGCTTCGTTTATTTCCTTGAATTTTTTTTCGGCGCCGTCTGATTTATCAACATCCGGATGATGCTTGCGGGCCAAATTGCGGTAGGCGGATTTTATCTGGGCGTCTGTTGAGTCTTTGGAAACGCCAAGAACCTGGTAATAATCAGCTTTTGCGGCCATGTCATGTTAAATTATAACTTTATATCTTTAGTTTGAAACCTTTTTTCCGGCAAGATCCGACCCTGAATAAGTCGGTGTAGTTTTATTGACCCTGAACTCCAACGCACCCACGGTTTCTTTTTCTCCCTCCAGGGAAATTTTATAGACACCGGCGTCAGGAAGCGGAAAATTGGCAAGCTCGGTCATGATATTGGCCTTGCCGTTTGCACCAAGCGTCACTTTCAATTCTTTGTCGGGAAGCTTGTTTTCGCCTGCTTTTGGCGGCACAAGTTTTAGCTTTAAGGTATATTCTTTCTGTGGTTCGCCGGAAACAACCGCAACCAAAAACATCTTCGGCCATGAAGTCGGCAAATTGGCTACAAAAAACTGGTCGAAAACGCCGATTATCGAAAGCTTCTGTTCGCGGGAAATTAAGGCGTGATCACACAAAACGAAAATATCGGTTTTGAGGTCTTTCATTACTCTTTAACGACTTCACCTTCCTGAACCTCGCCTGAATCATCTTTTGCCTTTTCATCTTTTTTCGTTTCACCATCTGCACCCTCCGCACCCTCCGCACCCTCCGGAGCTTTTGTACCTTCCTGACCCTTGTACATTGACTCGCCGATTTTGGAAAGGACGGAAGACAGCTCTTCGGTTTTCTGCTTAACCTCATCTACAGGCGCTGATGATTCGATTTCTTTTAAGGCTTTTATCTTTTCCTCAACTTCACCTTTTACATCGGCAGGAACCTTATCTCCTGCGTCTTTTAAGGATTTTTCCGCTTGATAAACTAAAGTGTCCGCCTTGTTCCTTGTTTCGATTTCGTCTTTCTTTTTGGTATCCTCAGCGGCATGTTCCTCGGCCTCCTTGGTCATCCTTTGAATTTCTTCGTCGGTAAGACCCGTCGAGCCGGTAATTTTTATGGACTGCTCCTTTGAGGTCGCCTTATCCTTGGCCGTGACTGACAAAATGCCGTTTGCGTCGATATCAAAAGTTACCTCAACCTGCGGAACGCCGCGGGGCGCGGGCGGAATGCCGTCCAAAATAAACCGGCCGAGCGATTTATTGTCCGCGGCCATCGGCCTTTCCCCCTGAACAACGTTAATTTCAACGGACGTCTGGTTGTCGGCGGCAGTTGAAAAGACTTCGCTTTTGGAGGTAGGCACTGTGGTGTTTCTGGGAATTAAAGGTGTTGCCACTGCGCCCAAAGTTTCGATTCCTAGAGTAAGCGGAGTTACATCGAGAAGAACCATCTCCTTCATTTCGCCTGTCAAAACCGCACCCTGGACTGCCGCGCCGATGGCCACAACTTCGTCGGGGTTCAACCCTTTGTGAGGTTCTTTACCGAAAAATTCTTTAACTTTGGAGGAAACCAAGGGCATTCTGGTCATGCCGCCGACCAAAATAACCTCGTCTACTTTTTTAACGTCGATTTTGGCGTCTTTTAAGCACTTTGCGACAGGCTCAAAGGTTTTTTCTACCAAATCACCGACTATTGATTCGAGTTTGGCACGGGAAAGTTTAAGCTGCAGGTGCTTGGGTCCTGACTGATCCGCCGTCACATAAGGGATTGAAATTTCGGTTTCCGTTGTTGAGGAAAGTTCGATCTTGGCCTTTTCTGCCGCATCTCTTACCCGCTGGAGTGCTTGTTTGTCGCGTTCGACATCGACACCCGATTCTTTCTTGAATTCCGCGATTATATATTCGACAAGCTTTGAATCGAAATCGTCGCCCCCAAGGTGGGTATCGCCGTTTGTGGCCTTAACCTCAAAAACTCCTTCACCCAATTCCAGAATCGAAATGTCAAACGTTCCGCCGCCCAAATCGTAAACGGCAATGGTGTGCGCGTGCGATTTATCAAGGCCGTAGGCCAAAGCCGCGGCAGTGGGCTCGTTGATGATGCGCTCCACTTTAAGACCTGCAATTTCTCCCGCCTGTTTGGTAGCCTGCCTTTGTGAATCATCAAAATAGGCAGGTACCGTAATTACGGCCTGGTCGACTTTTGCGCCCAGATAAGCCTCTGCATCTGCCTTAATTTTCGAAAGAATCATTGCCGAAATTTCCTGAGGAGTGTAGTCTTTCCCTTCCAAAGATACGACCGCCATGCCGTCGCGGCCCTCCTTTATTTCATAAGGAAGCCACTTAAGGTCGCGCTGGACCTCGGCATCTTTGAACTTTCTGCCCATCAGGCGTTTGACAGAAAAGACGGTTGTTTTGGGGTTGACGATCATCTGCCTTTTGGCCGGTTCGCCGACAACATGCTTCTGCGGGTCAACGACAGACGGAATAGTGTTTTTGCCCTCGGCTGAGTGAATTACCTTGGGTTTGCCAGCCTCAACCACGGCGACTACGGAATTTGTCGTTCCTAAATCAATACCAATAACTTTTGACATGTTTATTTATGTTGTTCGAGCTTGTCGAGAACTAACTTCTCGACTCATTTCACTCGCTCGAAGAATACTGCGGTACCTCCTTTTCAAGATTTTCTTCATTGTCTTCCTCTTTCGCCTCAACTTTTGTGCGTCCGACCGCAACCTGCGCGGGTCTTAGGACTTTATCATTTATTTTGTAGCCTTTTGCCAAAACTTTCAAGACAACGCCGTCCTTTTCGCTTTCTAAAATTTCGACAGCTTCATGAAAATTAGGATCAAAAGGGCTGCCTTCTGCTGTGATTTCACAAACTCCCTCCGATTCCAAAACATCCCTGAATTGTTTTATTACTATTTCCAACCCCTCATCTTTAAGGTGCTTTTGAGCATTTTCCAGATTATCCAGAACCGGCAAAAGTTTTTCTACAACCAAGGCAGACGACAAGTGCGAAAGCAATCTTCGTTCCTCATCTATTCTTCTTTCCAGATTCTGGTAGTCGGCAAGAGCTCTTTTCAATTGACCCTCAAGGTCTAATTCCTTCTGTTCGATCTTTTTGGTTTTTTTGTCTTGGATATCTGCGGCAGTTTTTTTAATCTTTGTCATAAATTTTATTTAGATTTTGGCAATTTCGGAAAGCAACTGGGAAAAATAGCGCATTGTCGGAATAACAACCGGATAATTAAGCCTCGACGGGCCGACGACACCAAGCATTCCGGTGTGCGTGGGTGAATGATACTTGGCAATCACAAACCCGCAACCTTCAAGATACGGCATATTGAGTTCCTCGCCAAAAAGAATTTTAATCTGATCCTCGAGTGCCAGGTTTGAAAATATCTGATTGATGATTTCTGCTTTATCAAGCATTGCAAGGACGGTCCTTGTGATGTCGATGTCGTAGAATTCGGGTATATCCAGAATATTGGCCATGCCGGACGCGTAAATCTCTCCCTCATCGTCGGTTGCCAACGCCAGAGCATGGGTCTGGGCAGCCAGAGATCTGGTTACCTGCTTTAGGAGTCTGTCGAACCTGTCTGTCGGCTCTTTCAACTCTTCCTTTATGGAAACTTCGTCTTTGAGAGATAATGACCTTTCTTCCATTAATTGATCAACATAAAATTTCATGCCCATGGAAGTTGGAATTCTGCCTGCTGAGGTGTGAGGCTGGCGAAGGTAACCTAAAGCTGTAAGTTTGACCATTTCGTTTCTGATAGTTGCCGGGGAAACCCCCATATTTGATTCCTTCTCGATTGTCTCCGAGCCGACCGGCACACCGGTTTCGATGTAACTTTCGATGATTTCGCGAAGCAGCTGTTTTTGCCTTTCAGTTAAATCCATAATCTTTTGTGGCGAGCTGGACAGCTAGGGCAACCCGCCTTTCAGTCCCTCATCATAATGGTGAGGGGATTAGCAGACAATCTACCACGAGTGCTAATTAATGTCAACCCCGCATATCAACTTTCGGTGTCTTTGACCATATTGCGAAGCAACCGAAAGATGTATTACGGGGTCAACCCAGTAGAGTATCTTTCAGTCTCTTCGAGAAGATAGTGAAACTTGCCGAAAGTTCTTCTACTGGGTCAAGAGGCTTTACTCATCCGTTTGCTCGAATTCAATCTTTTCCTGATTTTGCTGTTCAATGACTTTATCGATCGTTTCCTGAGCATCTTTGCGGGGATCAGTTCCCGATTGAGAAGTCGGTGATATTTTCAATTTATTGAAAACAACAATAAAAAGTATGGTGAAAATAAGAAGCGAAATTACAATTGCAATTAACGACAAAAATCCCCTGCGCATAATTTAAGTGTAGCAGTTGGCAGCCAAATTGGTCATAGGGGGCTAATTAATTGCAGTAATCAAGAACCGCTATCGTGCGGTGGTCGGGCAACATGGACAAAGGTTGGCAATCTCCTTGCATTTATTTTATGTTGGATGCCACTTTCGATTTCCCTCTCAATATCAGCGGGATGCTGAATGTAATATAGAATTCCTGCTTTGAGGTGCTCAGGCGTTAAACCGGGATTATCTTTAAGAAATGTTTCCTCTGCCTCCTGCCAAGTCTTTGATTGTCTGGCAACTATTAAGACGCGACGAACTTTTGAACCCGAATCCTCAAAGATAATTTCTCCATTACCATTTCTGACTATTGAAACCGAACTTTGATCTGCTCTTTCCTGCGCCATTGTTCGTATTTAAGCACTACATTTACCAATAGGCAAACTTTTATATTTTTAAAACCGCCAGGAATGCTTCTTGGCCCTTCGACTTCGCTCAGGATCAGTCGGCGTTCATAGTTTAAGGACTGCCAAAAATGCTTCCTGAGGAATATCTACATTTCCGAAGCGGCGCATGCGTTTTTTACCCTTCTTTTGCTTCTCAAGCAATTTCATCTTACGGGTGACGTCTCCGCCGTAGAGTTTTTGGGTGACGTCTTTTCTGTACGATGCGACTGTTTCGCGGGCGATGATTTTGCCGCCGATTACCGCCTGAATCGGAACAGCAATTTGCTGCCTTGGAATTGCCTCTTTTAATTTTTCAACCAGTTTTCTTCCAATTTCCTCCGCCTTTTCTTTGGGCACGATCTGCGCCAAGCCCTCAACCGCTTCGTGGTTGACCAATACATCAAGCTTTGCCAAATTGGCAGTACGGTAATCACCAATTTCAAAATCAAACGAGGCAAAGCCGGATGTTTGCGTTTTTAACTGGTCGTAAAAGCCGATTAAAATCTCAAGAAGCGGAATTTCGGCTGTAATTTTTTGCGAATGGCCCAAAATTTCCGATTCTTTCTGCCGGCCTCTTTTTTCGTAAATTAATTTTGAAATGACGCCGAAGTATTTTTGGGGCGCAAAAATCGTCACCTTTGCATAAGGCTCGCGGACATTTTTGGCAGTGGGATCAAATTCCGAAGGTTTATTGATAATTTTGCCGTCAACTTCAAAATTGACAGAAGGAGAAGCAACGATAATATCCAAATCGTATTCACGCTCCAGTCTTTCCTGGGTGATTTGGGCATGCAGCAATCCCAAAAAACCAAGGCGAAATCCCTGTCCTAATGAAAGCGACGTTTCCGCAGAATAAGTAAGCGATGAGTCATTAAGCATTAATTTGTCTAAACCATCCTTTAATTTGGGCAGCTGGTGCGGATCGGTAGGGTAAAACGACAAAAAAACAACCGGTTTTGCTTCTTGGTAACCGGGGAGGGGTGTTGGGTTGGGGTTGGCGATGCTAGTTATGGTATCGCCGACTTTAACGCGTGATAAATCCTTCAAATTGGTAACAATAAATCCGACTTCGCCGTTTTCTAATTGGTCAACATATTTTGGCGACGGGACAAGGTATCCGATCTGCAATATTTCGCAAGCTGCACCGGTTGCCAAAAATTTAATTTGATCCGCGACTTTGATTTTTCCGCCAAACATTCTAATTGTGGCAACGACACCTTTGTAGGGATCGAGGGAAGAATCGAAGATAAGAGCACTTAGCTGTTGGCTATCAGTGCTTAGCTCTTTGGGCGGAGGAATCCTTTTGACAATTTGCTCAAGCAATTGATCTACGCCTTCACCAGTTTTGGCGCTGACTTTTAAAATTTCCTCTTTTTTAAAACCGAGCGACTCCAGCTCTTTGATTGTCTCTTCGACGTTTGCCGCAGGGCTGTCGATTTTGTTGACCACGGGTATGATAGTCAATCCTGCTTCGAGTGATAGATTGAAGTTGGCCAAAGTTTGCGCCTGCACGCCCTGCGTAGCATCGACTAAAAGAACTGCTCCCTCAACGGACGCCAATGACCTTGAGACTTCATAAGAAAAATCCACATGGCCGGGGGTATCAATCAAGTTGAAAGTGTAAAGTTGAGAGTTGAAAGTGTAGCTAAGACGGATCGCTTTTAATTTGATAGTAATCCCATGCTCACGTTCAAGCTCCAGTGAGTCCAAAAGCTGTGCCTGGTGACTTTTTGGGACAGCCTGGCAAATTTCCATAATGCGGTCGGCAAGTGTCGATTTGCCGTGATCAATATGGGCAACGATCGCGAAATTTCTAATATTCATTTGGCCCTTTTGGCTCCTTTGTTACTTTTGAAACTTTTAATCACGGGTTTGGCTGCTGGGCGTCGATTGAGGTTGCGGCAGGACTTACAAGCCTTGAGGGTAAAGATGCAACTTTTTTGGCGAAATTGTAAAAAATGAAAATTTGTTCGACTTTTAAAAGATAGGAAAAGGACAAATAGACACCTACTCCGACCGAAGTCGCAATCCCCGTCAAAAGCAAAAGGCCGATTGTCCTGGTTGTGTCAAAAACAAGCCTGTCCAAAAGCTTCATTGGTGTGTAAAGAGCAACCGCGGTCAAAGCGGCGATAAAAATCATTTTTAAAGCAGGCATTATAATCTGCTTTTTGTCAAAGGAGACTTTTTTGTCCAGAAACCAGAGCAGCAAGAGCGCGTTTAGGATATTGGCAAAAGAATAGGAAACCGCCAGATAAACGATGGAGAATTTTAAGATGAGAATAAAGGTCAGACTTAAGGCGATATTTACAGTGATTGTAAAAAGATTAACTTTAACAGGAGTTGCGCTGTCGCGCAGGGCATAAAATCCCCTGATCAGAAGAAGACTAATTGCCTGAGCGGCAATTCCAAAAGAAAAAGCAATCAAAACCCTTCCGGAAAGCAAAGTGACTTCCCATGGAAGCTCTTTGGCACCAAAAACTAGCCTGACCACGGGGACCCTTAAAATCGCCAAGATTGCAGCTGCCGGCAATATCAAAAAGAGTATCTGGTGGAATGAATCCACAAAAATCTTTTTGAATTGCTCATATCTTTTGGCATTAAATTCGATTGCCAAGGTAGGCAGGGCAGCCTGGGCAAGAGATCCGGCAAAAAGAGAAATCGGCACCAGCTGCAGAACCTGGGCAAAATTAAAGGCAACGATCGAGCCGAAAGCGGCGATTGAGGCCAGAGCCACATTAATAAGATCGGAAATTCTAACCAAGCCCAATGCTAAAGAACGCGGCCACATTAGGGAAATTGTCTCCAAAACCTCTCTGTTTTTAAATTGGAACTTAAATTTAAAACGGAAGCCTAGAGAAAGAGCAAGCGGCAACTGCACAACCAGATGCAACAGGGCCCCCAGAATCATTCCGAATGCAGGCGCGTAAATTCCCAAAGGAGGAACCAAAAAAATAATGGCAAGGATAATGCCGATATTATAAAAAACCGAGGCCATCGCAGGAACCAGAAATCGCTGGAAAGACTGCAAAACACCCGTTATAAAAATCGAAAGTACAAAAAAGGCCTGGGCAAAAATCATGATCCGCAAAAGCCGGGCAATAATAATTTTGGTTTGCGGATCCTGGGAAACTAAGCCTGGCGCAATTAAGGGGGCAATCATATCCGCAAGCAAAATAACAACCAGCATGAAAACAAGAAAAACAACTAAGCCAAGCGTGATCATTTCGGAGGAATATTGAAAGGCAGCCTTAAGTTTCTGACGTGCAAGATATTGCGAAAAAACAGGAATAAAAGCAAGTGCGATTGAGCCGAAAATCAAAACCTCAAATATGGCTTCGGGTAAAATTGAGGCGGCAATGAAGCTGTCCAAAAGCTGGATGTCACCGCCGAAATTGGCGGCCAAAAGCCTGTATCGAATTAAGCCAAGAATCCGGGATAGGGCAACGGCAACCGCAATCACAAATGCGGCAGAAAGCACATTCTCCTGCCGCCTTTGGAAAAAACTGGCACCGTTTTTAAAAAGATACAGCATGTGATTTAATCAAGAATTGACCTTAACGCCCTATTTGACCTAAAATTGGCAGACGTAGAATTTTAGGTAAATTAGAAATTAGAGTACTTAGAAATTTTAAAGATATGCCGCTTACAAAACAAGCAATCAAAAAAGTCAGGCAGGACAAACGCAAGACAATTTATAACGTGCGCGTAAAAAAAACCTATAAGCAGGCGGTTGCGGCTTTCCGTAAAAACCCAACGCTAAAGGGAATTGGCGACGTTTTTTCAAAACTGGATAAGGCCGCCAAGACAAACGTCATTCACAAAAACAAAGCAGCCCGCTTAAAATCCCGGCTGTCAAAATTGATCCCTTCAGCCAAAAAAACTACCGCCTCGGCTTAATTTTCACTGATAATTTTAGTTCGGGGGTTGACCCCCGTAGATCTTCTTCCAGTTCTCTTCGAGAATTTTAAATGAAATTTCTGGAAGTAGTTCTACGGGGTTGACAAACCTTACACGCCCTGATTACGCTTAAATAAGACCATGAAAAAAATCGCTGCCCGAGTAATTGGTTATTTGTCTTCTACAATTTGGCTTGCACTTGCCCAAGGAGCGGCTTTTGCCCAAACCTCAACATCATCCCCTTCAGCAGCACCAAAAGGAGGAACCGAAGGAGCATTACCTGATGCGGGTTCGACAGAACTGACCTTCCTGCTTGTTCTGGGAGGGGCTGCGCTTATTATCTTCGGAACAACCAGACTAATCGCCAGCTACAGCAAAAAATAAGTTCTATTTTTCTTCCAGTTTAAAAAGTTCGCCTTGGATATATTCTGCTAAATCCGTCCAGCTATTATTTTTGGGAACCAGAACCGATTGGCCGCCATGATTTTCCGGACGGCCGAACTCCAGTCTACCGTCTTTTTCATTTGTGTCCAAAACAACCCTTCTTATTGTAGAAGGTTCAATTTTAAGACCGAGTTTTGCAAAAAGTGTGACGTCTTCGTCTTTTATGTCGGTATCGATTGTGTCTCCGAAGGTTTTTGAAAGCTCAATTATTTTTTGGGGACTAGTCAGGGTTTCTGTCGATAAAACCTTCTGGCGAAACGCCAAAATTACCTTCTGTTGACGGGCAGATCTTGCAAAATCCGACCCTTCGCCACCTGTTCCATGACGGGACCTGACGAATTTGAGGACTGTTGTCCCGTCCATATGCTTCAAGCCTTTTGTAAAGGAGAGCTCTTCGTAGCGGCAGGTGAATGGATCGTTCTCGTCGTTAATCGAAGAGAGCGGTATCGCCGATCCGGTTGCATCTTTGACAACCTGCTCAGAGACCCCTCCTTTTTCCTGTGTTTCTATAGTCAGGCCGCAAAGATCGTCTTCTCTGCCGGAAATCGGGTATTTTGGATCGATAAAAGAATTTTCAACCTCAATATCCAAACCCTCAACCAAATCGACTCCCCTTACAAAACCGTTGAAATCTATTCTGAATGCATAATGGACAGGTATCCCCAAAAGGACAGAGACGGTTTCTTTGGCCAAATCCAGACCCTGGCCGTTCTTCTTATCCTGGCCGTAGGCATAAGCTGAGTTTATTTTTGCGCTGAGATTAGGAACCCATAAATCCCTTGGAATTGATATTAAAACCATGTCTTTTGCGTCCTTATCTACCGAGGCAAGAATCATTGTATCCGTAAGATCCGGACCCTCGTGCCCTCTGCCGCCGATCCCCATAAGAAGGACATTAGTTCTGCCTTTGTCTGAGTCAAGTCCGGAATCGGTGATTAGGGAAACGACAGTTTTAGGGCCGCCGATTAAATATTTTTCCAGATTTAGAAGCTTAACAAGTCCTACTGTGATTATTAAAAGAAGAATGGTAAGGACGAAAATCCTGAGAAACGAGAATCTTTTTTTGTAGGCTTTTCCGATTTCGCGCATTTTGAAAAAATCAGGCAGACTTTGAAATCAACTGAAGGAAAATATCGGCATCAAGACATGCCTGGCCAACAAGTCCACCCGCAATATTTTCTTTGGAGAGGAATGCCTTAATATTTTCGGGGTTAATACTGCCTCCGTAAAGGGTGACGACTTTTTTGCCCAGGATTTTGCCGATTTGGCCTGCGTTTTGATTGGTAACCTCCGGATCCTCCGGTTTATAATCTTTGTCCGCTGAAATTGCCGAAGGCGGCTCGTATACAAAAATTATCTTTTCGGCGTTATCGTAAATAGTCTTGCCTGCGTCAACATACGAATCAAGCTGGTTCAAATCGGAAATACACAAAATCGGAGTGATCTCACATTTTAAAAGCAGATCAACCTTTTGGATAACATCGCCATCAGTCTCTCCAAAATACTTTCTTCTTTCCGAATGGCCGACGATTGCATACTGACAGATTTTGGCAATTTGTGAAGCCGAAATTTCCCCTGTATACGGTCCTTCTTCGAATTTGGAAATATCCTGAACGCCCAGCTTAAGTGCTGAGTTTTGAGATCTGAGTTTGGAGTCAAGTGCGGCGATAAAGGGATTGGGAGGACAAATGATTATTGTTCCGGGGAAGTTGGTGCATTGCGGTGCAACCTTGTCAATCCATGATTCCATTTCATCCCAACTTTTGTGCGCCTTGAAATTTGCAACCAAAATGGGCCGGGGCTCATTCATGCTTCTGGAGAATCTTTAGGAAATTTTCTTTTTGGGTTGCGCCTACAATCCTTTCCAATTCCTTCCCGTCCTTGACAACAATATAAGTGGGAATAGACAAAACCTGGTGCTCGGCCGCTTTATCCTGATTTTCATCAACGTTAATTTTCTCAAATTCCACTTTCCCGGCAAGCTCTTTTTCAAGATCGTCGATTAAAGGCTCCATAAATTTGCAGGGACCGCACCATTCGGCCCAAAAATCCAAAACTTTAAGCATGAGTTTTAATATTATATCCTAGCCCAGCCGCTTCGACTAGGCCTTGGATACATCAGAGGAACGTACTGAGTTTACCGAACTGCGAACTGCTGATATAGCGTATTGAGGAAACTTACAAAACCCCTGATATATCAGTCTTCCCACTCAATCTTAGATAAAGAAGAGCAAAACTGATATATAATTCAAGAAAAATGAATTTACTTTCGGATCTTGATCCTGCACAAATTGAGGCAGTTAAACAAACCGACGGGCCGGTTTTGATTTTGGCGGGCGCCGGCAGCGGCAAAACACGGGTTTTAACTTATAAAGTCGCCTATCTGATTTCAAATGGCACTGACCCAAAGTCAATTCTGGCTGTTACCTTCACCAACAAAGCCGCCAATGAGATGAAGGAGCGAATCATTAGGCTATTGGGTAATCGGGCCATTGGGCGATTAGGACAGAAAAAGAACCTAACAGCCCAAAAACCTAACAGCTCTTCGAGCCTGAGCCTCAGAGCCGAAGGCCCAACTGCCCATTTGCCTTTCATCGGTACTTTCCACGCATTTTGCGCCAAGCTTTTGAGGATTGACGGCAAATATATCGGGATCCCAGCTGGCTACCTTATTTATGATGATGATGACAGCCTTTCTTTGGTCAAAAAAATAATGAAAGATAATGCGATTTCAACCAAAAATTTCCGGCCAAGTTCTATCCTTTCTGCAATTTCTTCGGCCAAAGGAGAGTTGGTTGATGAAAATGATTATACCCAGTTTGCCCGCGGATTTTTTGCGGAAACTGTTTCTAAGGTTTACGGAATTTATCAGGCGGAACTTAAAAATATAAATGCCTGCGATTTTGATGATTTGCTTTCCCAAACCGTTAAATTACTTAAAACAAACCCACCAGTTCTTGAAAAATACAGCGGCAAATATAAATACGTATTGGTCGACGAATATCAGGATGTTAATACTGCCCAGTACGAGCTGACCAAACTTTTGGCATCAATTTGGGGAAATTTAACCGTTGTCGGTGACGCTTCCCAGGCAATTTATTCTTTCCGCGGCGCGGATTTTAGGAATATTCTAAACTTTGAGCGGGATTTTCCAAAGGCCGCGGTTTTTAACTTAGAGCAAAATTACCGCTCGACTCAAAATGTGCTTTCCGCCGCAAACGCAATTATTACCAGAAACACCTCCCATCCGGTTTTAAAACTCTGGACCAAAAATCCAGCCGGCGAAAAATTAACGATTTACAATGCCCAAAACGAGACAGACGAGGCAAATTTCGTGGTCGACCGGATTGTTTCATCAAAATCCCCTTTTTCTTCTTTCGCTGTTCTTTACCGAACCAATGCCCAGTCAAGAACCGTTGAAGAAGCATTTTTACATGCCAATATCCCCTACAGACTTTACGGCGGAGTCAGATTTTATGAGCGAAAGGAAATTAAAGATGTTTTGGCCTACCTTCGGTTGATTTTTAATCCCAAAGACAATGTTGCCAAAAACCGGATTGTGAAATTGGGCAAAAAGCGGTTTGGAAAGTTTAATGAGATGGTTAAGAAGTTAAAACTCAATTACTCTTCGAGCGAGCAAGGCGAGTCGAGAAGTTCTCGACAAGCTCGAACAATAAAACCGATTGAGCTTATTGATAAAGTTCTTGAGGCAACCGACTATTTAGCTTTGATTGACGACGGCACGGAACAGGGATTGATGAGGGTTGAAAACGTTAAAGAATTAAAATCCGTAGCTTCGGATTTTGAGAATTTGGGGACGCTTTTGGAAAACGTGGCTTTGATGGAAGGCATGATCACACCGGAAAAATCTTATGAGGGAAAAGGAGCGTCTGATGTGGTAACTTTGATGACCGCCCATGCCGCCAAAGGTTTGGAATTTGATACTGTTTTTGTAATAGGGCTTGAGGAAGGGTTATTCCCCCATTCCCGAAGCATGCTGGAGATGGCTCAGCTTGAGGAAGAACGACGGCTTGCCTACGTTGCTTTAACACGAGCTCAGAAAAAAATTTATCTTACATTCGCAACTCAAAGACTATATTTTGGAATAACCAGCACCAACCTCGTCTCGCGCTTTGTGACCGATATACCGGAGGAGTTAATAGCCACAATCTAAAGACCGCTTCCGCCGTGCTGGGCAAATTTTACGGGAATTATGACTTTATTGATTTCTGCGCCGTCCCGCGCTGAAAATGTAAATACTTCAAAAGTTCCATCCTGAGGTACTGTCGGCTGGGCAAACGTAAAATCAACACCAAGTGCTATATAGGTGCCGATTTCGCCCTGCTTGGCAGTAAATTTTGTTTCGCGAACTACCACACCATCTTTGTTTTTCAGCCTCATTCCCACCTGGTTTTCGAAAGCACGCACAAGTCCGTTGACCTTAATCGGTGTTGTAATAGTATCATTCGGTCTTGGCGTGGATATGATTATTTCGCCGGAATCCGAAATGATAACGTCCGAAAGTTTGCTTGAGACTTCAGGCGACGGACTGGCCTGTACTGTTGGCTGATTTTGTATGGTCTGATTTACATTATTAGGACTAAAATACCAGCCAAAAATGTAGCCTGCGAAAATGCCGGCAAACAGAATTGCCAAAAAAGTCGGTATGTTCTTTCTTTCTACTTGGAACAATTTATTCACCTCCCGCAACAATCATGGTCACTCTCCAAAACTTTCATTTGTTATCATTTGACACTCCTTACACGGGTTGGCTGTGATAATGTTTTCATCCCGACAGCGCCTTTTAATCTCTTCTTTCAAAAATCTTGCAAGCTGACTGCGGTCCATGTATTTGTTCTGGTCTCCCGCGTCAAGTAGCGGCATTTTCTCTTTTGTCCTGGTTGTGCCTTCAGATTCCAAGCGTTCAACCCAGCGGCCTCCTATACACATATAAAACTTTCGGCACCTGTTGGTAATTTTAATAACCGGAATCGTAACATTTCTGATGGGCATTCTTTGGGGCATTTTGGAAATTAATTCAGAAGCCTCTCCTGCCGATTCCAATAATTTACCTATGGCTTTTGCAGGTATTTTCAAAACACCAGGAGTCAATCCGACTAATTTACCCAGTTTTTTAAGAACGCCGCCAAGGCCCGATGCTGCTTCACCAGTGCCGCCTAGATTGTAGTCGGTTTCGATTTCGACATCTCCGTCTTTGTCTAAAATATAGAAGCCGCATTCGAATTTCTCGGCGTATTTCCTGTCGCCTTCACGGCATTTGCCGCTCGGTTTGTTATAGCCCGGCTCCAAATACGTATCTTCGGCGTCACGGCCGTATTCTTCCCACGCCTTCTCCGAGACGGTTTTGCCTTTGCCTTTGGGTGCAACTTTAGGCTCGGTCTTTTGATCTTTCCCTACTTCTTCTTTCGTGGTATGTTTCTTCTCGCACTCGGCTAATTTTTCTTCGAGTCTTTTGAGAATTCTCTCCTCCCTTGCTAAATCATCGCCGATTCTTTTGGCATCATAATCGCCACTTTTTTGACCGGCTTCGGCCCGTTTTTTGGCCTCATCCAGACGTTTTTTGTACTCCTCTATTCTTTCCTTTTTATCCTTAATGTATTGCCTTATCTTTCCGCAATCATCTAATTGTTTTTCGCCCTCCTGATTTTTGAGCATATATTTTGAAGCGCCTACAGCACCAATGCCTAAAAGCGCAATAAATATCAAACCAACTGCAAGGGCTGGCGGTTTGGAAGTTTTGGTTTCTTCAGTAGCTTGCGCTTGAGGTGACTGAATGATTTTTGGAGAAGAACTGGCCGTAACTTTCTCCGGCAAGACCAGACTTTCGCCCGGATCTTTTTGGGTAAGACGGTTGACACCCGGGCGCTCGACGAATTTATTGCCCTCTTTTTTGGGAGCTTCAGAAACAGTCTGCGGAGATGCTTGGCTTTCAGTACCGCCTGCGGTTTGAGGAGCTGAAACAGGTGATTCTTGTGGCACAACATAGCAGTCACTAAAAACATTATCCGGCGCATAATCTGACGATTCACCATCTTCTGAAATAAGGCCAATTGACACTAAATAAGCAAGATCACCCTTACCGATAAGCTTCTTGGGGATTGAAAAGCCGGCAGAATTGCCGTCAATTTTAATATTGGCAGACCAGGGAACAGACTGAAGAGACTCCCGGAAGATAAACTGACTACCTTCCCAGCCGGTACCGTCTTCTTTCCAGTGAACAGTTATAAAGTTGATGCCGTCATCGTTTGTGTCGCTGGACAACAGCCTTGCCGGAAACATTACCCCAAAAACCATCTGACCGGTTGTGCCAAAGCCGTTTGGGATTGTGCCATTGGTTGTAATTCTGACCCCGATTGAGTTTCCTTGATTGGAAAGTTCAGTTGAAACAATGTCCGTAAATCCAAAAGAGGATCCGGAGTCGCCGGATTTATCGCTAAGCTGGTGGCAGTGAGCCAAAGAATTTGCGGGAACCAGAAAAAGAAATTGGAAAACGAGAAAAATCGCCAAGAACAGGCGGGCCGCTAATTTCATCCGCATAAAACCAGTGTAGGTCTAAAGAGTTCACCCAGTCAATTCAAAATAAGATGGCCTCTCAAATTTAAATTCGGGGTTTCCTGATAAAATATCTTATATGGACAAAACAGAAATAGATTGGCAGACGGATTTATATGAAAAAGCCGCCGGAAAAAGCCCGCAGATCATCCCGCTTTTTAAATATCTTTATTTGGCCATTATCGTCTTTCTGATTTTTGGGGCAAATTCCTATATCAAAAAAGGTGATGTTGACCAATCTTTTTACACAGTTGGGGTCTTCTTTGGCAGAACCGCAATTACTCTACTTGGCATTGTAGTTTTACCGGGGATTTTGGGTCGTTTTGGGATCGAGATCAAATTAACCAGAATCATCACCCTTTTTCGAAGACAATTGGGAATTCTGGTCTTTGTCCTAGCGTTTTCCCACTATCAATTGGTCAGGGGCATATCCATCTACACTGGTCAAATTCCCCTTTTTCCCCGGCCCATTTTTGAAGTAATTGGAACTTCTGCTCTTTTTTTAATGTTTTTTATGTTTTTAACCTCAAATAACTTTTCCCAAAAAACTCTTGGCAAAAACTGGAAAAGACTGCATAGGGTTGTCTACCTTATTTTATGGCTTTTGGTTTTGCACACGGGCTTGCAGCGAATAAGCATCTGGAGTATTTTTATATTCACTTTTGCGGTTCTTGAAATTGTATCTCTTGCCTATTATTACCTTCTCAAACCCAAAACCTCATCATTCTCAAATTCTTAAGAATATTGGAATAATTCGCTGTTGTTATAATGTTTTAGATGATTGGCGAAATTAGCCCAAAAGATATCAGCAGGTCGACTTGCGAGACTTCGTCCTCGCAATGGCGCTCCTCTGATATATTCGTACTTTAATTTATGGTGTGGAAAATTCTCACAGACGAATATAAATCTGCATACGATAAACTGGTCACCCATGTTATCCAGTCATGGGAATGGGGCGAGTTCAGAAAAAAAATGGGGGTTGATTTGGTTCGACTTGGTGAGTTTGGCGGCAATAAACTGACGTCTGTATACCAACTGACATTTCACCCCGTCCCATTTTTCAAAAACATCACAATCGGCTATTTTCCAAAAGGCCCGATGCCGACAAGGTCAATGGTTAAAGCCTTAATCGACCTTGGCGCAAGAAAAAGAACAACTTTTATAAAGATAGAGCCCCTTCAGCAAGCTTCAGGGCAAGTTCGTGATAAACTTTTGAGTTTGGGACTGGTTGAGTCCAAAAAATCCCTCTTCACCAAATATAATTTTCTTGTTGATTTGACTCAGTCTGAGGAAAAATTACTAGCCAATATGCACCCGAAGACCCGCTACAACATTAGGCTTGCGCAGAAAAAAGGCGTAAAAGTTTATGATTCGACTGCAGATTCTGACTTTAAAACTTATTTAAAGCTTTATTTTGAAACCACCAAACGCCAGAAATACTTCGGCCACTCGCCTGCTTATCACCAAAAAGTCTGGGAAACCCTAAAGCCTGCCAAAATGGCCAGAATTGTAATCGGCCAATACCAAAAAGAACCATTGGTTGCCTGGGTGCTTTTGAATTTCGGCGACACCCTTTATTATCCCTATGGCGGATCATCACTTGAGCATAAGGAAGTTATGGCTTCGAATTTGGTTGCCTGGGAAGCGATCCGTTTGGGAAAAAGATTAAATTTTAAGACATTTGATATGTGGGGTGCTTTACCGCCTGATGCCGATAAAACCAATCCGTGGTACGGATTTCACCGATTTAAAGAAGGCTACGGCGGGAAGCATGTTGAGTATGTAGGTACATATGATTTGGTCCTTCGCCCCCGCCTCTACACCGCCCTAAATCTTGCAGACAAAGTAAGGTGGGGTTTACTTCGGGCAACGAGAACCTGAAATATTCAGCCTAAATTACGTAGAGGAAAATTTTATCTTCTTCCTTTTGCGGTTTTTTGTTCGGGAAATGATTGGTGTTGACCACTAGGCGGGTGCCTTTTCTGGCGTTTTTGTAAACAAAATCCTCGAATTTTGGCATTGTTTTTCTCTTGGCATAGACAAAAATAACATCAGCTACTTCCAAATCCGCCTTCCATAAATTTTTGCGGATAACCAGGATGTTATCCGAAAGCCCTTTTAACTTTGCATGGAGCAGGGTTAAGAAAATCAAAAGGGGATTGATTTCATAACCGATTGCCCTTGCACCTTTTTTGGCACAGGCAAAAAGCAAACGGCCGTCACCGGAGCCCAAATCCACCACAGTCTCGCCTTTTTTAACTTTTGCAAATTTCATAATCACCTCAATTTTGTGTCTTTGGGTTGCCACATAAGGCAAATCCAAAAAAGCGTCGAATAAAAGAAATATAAAAAGGATAATTACAAAAAGCAGACCTGCAAAAACAAAAGTCAGGAGAATTACAGACAAAAAAACCAGCATTTAGGACTGACTAGGTTGACTGGTGGGAGTATTAGGTGACGGAGGTTCTTCTGTCGGTGCCACATTGCTGGGGGGTGAAGTGGGATTCAAAGTTTTGTGAGCTCTACCGCTCGCCATATCTTTTAGAATATTAATAAATCCTCTAACACTACGCGTAAGTAACCCAACATTCTCTGTTTGTGGCTGTGTAATTCCTTCTTGCCGAGAAACGCTTGGGTTTTGATCAGGAGTACGTTCTGCTGACATTTGTTCTTGAGGAACAGACCCTGGTAAACCTTCCTGTCCTCCTTCTGTTGGCATAAATTGATTATGGAACAGGAAAAAAGTTTTGGCAAGGGCTTGTTTCTCTCAAACAAGAGAATGCGGGCAAATGCGGTTGTAGGAACAGTACTTGCAGGTAAAGGCTCCTTCTTTGGGGTTTGCCTTAAAGTTTGCGGCACGGATACCTGCCGCTGTAACTTTAATGGCATGCAATGCATCATCGGCAAATTTTTGATTAGGGCTGATTGTCGAAATCAAACCGTTGTCCAGAAAATAAAGGCCTACTAAATCGGGCAGTTTGCCTGTCATTTTCTGATATGCCAAGGCGTAAATTTTAAGCTGGATTGACTGTTTTACCCGGTCAATCCCCTTTTCTTCGTCAATGTCCTGAGTTGATTTGAAATCCAGAATTGTCACCTTACCGTTGTCCTCAAGATAATCAATGCGTCCCCTCACAATAACCCTATCTTCGACAAACCGAAATGTTTTTTCGACTTCGACTCCTTTAAGTTTCTTGTCCTTTTCCCGCCTGTAAAAATCGGAAATTACGCGTTTGGCATTTAAAAGAAGCTGGCGCTCGTGTTCTGCAGTTAAAAATCCTTCGGCAACCCAGGAATCTTCCAATACCTGTAGGATCTGATCCAAAAACGGTAGCTTGCCGCGGATTTTGTATTTATAAAATTCCTCAACAGCCTTATGAAGAGCGATGCCGTAAACCAGACTGTAGCCCCGAGGTACCTGCAGTTTGGAAATGTAGCCGTACCAGTACTGCAAAGCACACGAAAGATAACTTTCGATTTGCACCCGGGAAAGATCCAAAATTCTATCTTCCGTGATAACTTTCTGCTTTCCAAAATCAAAAATCAGCTGGCCTTTCTCTCTGGGTTTGAACCTTTCGATTTTTTCAAGGCTTGAAGATTTAACAGGCATACCTTCAACCTGGGCAATATCCAAAGTCTCCAGAACAAACGGTGAGACTTTTCTGGTCCGTTTGCCACCGTAGTCGCGCGCATATGTTAAATAAAGGTAGTCTTTGGCGCGCGTCAAACCAACATAAAAAAGCCGTCTTTCTTCCTGAAGGTGAAAGTCGCCCAACGGCAGGGTTTCTTTGATTAATTTGTCAGGCAAAGGAATCGGCTCGGAGCGGTCGCGCACCGGAAAACGGTCGGAAACCAGATTGACCAGAAAAACAGCTTTAAATTCCAAACCTTTGGCAGAATGGACAGTCAAAATGTTGACGGCATCCAAATCCGGATCAAGCTGGGCCGTTGCCGGGTTTTCGCCGGAGGCGCGCATAACTTCCAAGAAACTTGAAAAATTCTGGACCGATTCAACCTGGGCAATTCTTCCAAATTCGGAAATCCGCTCAAAAAACTTGGCAATGTTGGCCACCTTTTCCTGGGCTTCAGGTGAATTTTCTCGCACCAGCTTTTTCAAATAGCCGCTTTCCTTAAGGTATTGATATAGGACCTTGCCGACATCCTCTTTTCTGGAAAAGTTTATAAATGTGGAAATATCTGCAAGCATTTTTCCAAACGATTTTTTTCTTTTTTCATCAATGTTGATCTCACCAAGATTGTTTTTGATCACTTCATAAAGAGTCTTTGTGCGCCTCTTTGCAAGGTCGTTTAGTTTAATCATCTCTTCCGGAGAAATTTGATAAAGTTCGGAAGTCGCCAAATAGTAAAGGTTGAGATCATCGGAAAATGTAGAAAGGGCTTTTAGAAAGGCAATCAGCATTTTGACCTCCGGCCGGTCGTAAAGACCAAAAGCGCCGATAAACTGGAATGGAATACCCCGAGAGTGAAGCGACTGGATAAACGGCTCGGCTGAAGAATTGGCGCGGACCAAGACTGCGATATCCGAAAATTTTAAACCGGCATTTTTTTGAAGGCTTTCGATTTCCGCTGTAACCAACTCTGTTTCCTCAGATAAAGTTGCACCGAATAATAGTTTCGGGGGTAGGCCCTTTTCGCCCTTTTCGCTTTTTAACTTCTTGGTGATTTTATTTCTGATTTCCAGCCTGTCCGGATTATTATGTGAGATTAATTTGTAGGCGCTGTCCAAAATCGCCTGAGTCGAGCGGAAGTTTTGGGTCAAAACTACCTGTTTGGCCTTTGGGTAATTTTTCTTAAATTCCAAAATGTTAGAAATGGCAGCACCGCGGAATTTGTAAATGGCCTGATCGTCATCGCCTACAACGCAGATATTTTTGCGTTTTTGGGCCAATAATTTGACCAGTTCGTTTTGGGCATAATTGGTATCCTGATACTCGTCAACCAATATGTATTTAAACCTATTTTGGTAGCCGGCAAGAATCTTAGGACGGTTTCTTAAAAGATCAAGGGTTTTGACAACCTGATCCCCGAAATCCAGAAACCCGGCTTCGGTCTTTAACTTTTCGTATTTTTCAAATGCCATGGCAAGCTCGATCTGGCGTTTTTTTTCTACCGTATCTCTCTTAATTTTTTTTGCGTATGTTAAATATTCCGCAGGAGTCACGTCTTCGTCTTTGGCGCGGGAAATTAAGGTAAGAATGGCATCTATGAATTTGTAAGGATTGGAAAGCGGCCGGAAATATTGAAGGTCAAAAGCAAAAAGGTTTTGCTGAAAAAACAGAATTTGTTCCGGGCGGGTTAAAATCCGAAAATCCGGCGAAAGACCAATTTCCAGGGCATGGTCGCGAAGCACCTGATCGCCGAAGGCATGGAAGGTAGAAATCTGGGTATCGATGTAACCATACGGCACCAAAATATCGACCCGCTCCTCCATTTCCTGCGCGGCTTTATCGGTGAAGGTAAGAGCCAGAATTTCCGCGGGTTTAGCTAACTTTTTTCCGATAATGTAGGCGATTCTTCTTGCAATCACCGTGGTTTTGCCGGTTCCGGCACCGGCGATAATCAAAAGCGGCCCTTCGGTGGTAGTAACTGCTTGACGCTGTTCGGAATTTAAATCCTTGAGGGTATCAGACACGAAAAGAATTTTAACATTTAAATCGAATGTTGGATAATATGAGTTGTGAAAAAATTCGTAGGACTTTTAATTCTCATTCTATTTTTTCTGTTGAGTCCCAAGACCATCCTTGCTAAAGATTATTATTTCCCTAAAGTTGAAGGTAACTACAGTTTAAACAAGGATGGTTCAGTAAATGTTTTAGAAAGAAGAACATATTCATTTGACGGGGATTTTAGCTGGGCAGAGATTAAAATTCCGCTTAGTATTTCTCGAAAAGATTACAAATATTCGGCAAGGATTGAAAACTTTCAGATTTCTGATGCAGGGGAAATTTTATTTAAAGGAAAGAATCAAACCGGAGGCATTTTTACCGCAAGGTGGAATTATGCAGCATTTAATGAAAATAGAACTTTTGAGATTTCATATAAACTGGAAAATGCCGTCGGCGGCGGAACAGATTTTGCGGAATTCTACTGGCAGGTAATTGGAAATGAGTGGGAAAAACGCACAGAACAAGCCGAATTCCTGATCACCTACCCTTCTGAAATTCCACAAAATAAAGTTTATGCTTTTGCCCATGGTCCGGAAAATGGGAAATATGATTTTGTCAGCGGGAATTCCGTTAGATTTACTGCTGGTGACATACCACCAAAACAATTTGTCGAGGTTCGATTAGTTTTCCCGCCGGGATATTTCCAAGGAGCGGTCAACTCTGATAAAAATCTTGAACAAGTATTAAAAGAAGAAAAAGAATATAAATCCAGCGACTATTATAAAAATATACTATTGACTGTTGTATTGGGAATTACTTTATTGTGGGCTGTCTATTGGACCTTGGCATGGTTTAAGTATGGTAAAGAATACAAGGCAGGCAATATTCCCAAATACTTACATCACCCACCCTCCAAGTTACAACCGGCATTGGTCGAGCTTTTGCTGAGCCAAGGCAACAAGATCACTGTTAAAGCATTTGGCGCAACACTATTTGATTTGGCGCATCGGAAATATTTAATTCTCACAGAAAGAAGAGTACTCAAACATTTTCTGATTCATTCTTATACTAAGCATGAATATGGAATCGTAATTAGAAAAAGCCTTCTTGAAATCGACAACGACAAAAATTTAACAGAATTTGAAAAGATGCTTCTCAACCAAATCTATCTGTTTTGCGAAAAACCAAGTGATGAAGAAACAGTTAGCTTTGCTTTAAGAAAAACGGATTCTATTATCAAGCTTGACACATTAAAAAGCAATATGAAACAGGCAGCATTCAGAGAGTTCTGGCTTCAATGGGAAAAGGAGATTAAAAAAGAAGGCGAAAAGCTGGGTTTTCTGGAACAAGGAAGTGTTACAAAACATAACTTCTTTTGGAT
>Ga0209542_10005243_pt1 | contig 26041 bp, 30 predicted proteins | sample RifCSPhighO2_01_FD_184028 | JGI IMG/M metagenome (GOLD analysis project Ga0209542, IMG submission 184028) | Soil microbial communities from Rifle, Colorado - Rifle CSP2_plank highO2_0.1 (SPAdes) (version 2) | ecosystem: Environmental > Terrestrial > Deep subsurface > Rock core/Sediment ...
ATACACAAAACAAAATGATATTTTATCTTAAATACCTTATGTGAAGTTTTTACCAAGTCAACCACCTACAAAGTGTACTATTCAAATTTATAGGTTTATAGGTTTATCCCCACAGCAAGCTATGGGGTATTAAACTAAGATAAAATTTATTATCGTTATGTAGACTCTCGTCTTGCACATCTTTATTTTAGTTCTGGAGAAAAAGTTATAGGAAAAGAAGCATTATGGGAAGATATTAGTTTTAAATATTTTCAGGAAAGATTATCTCAAAAAGCGGTACATTATCCCGTTAGGTAGCTTATTAGACCTGTATCTCGTGCGTTTTATCTTAATTATGTTAATCCTCCTAAAAGACCAAGCAAGATGTAATTGGCACATGCTTCTAGTATTCACGCTTCTTATAATACAGGTCAGGATACAACATCAGGAGCAGAAGTTTATTATGAATTGTTTTTAAGATATAAATTTATAAAGAATAAAATAAAAGAATGAAATGTTAAAGACGTAGATGGTTTTAAGAATGCTTTTTTTAAAATATCTCCTAAAGAATCTGAGACTATTATTTCTTATCTAATGAATAAAGGTCTAAATGACTATGCAACCATTTTAAGAAAATATCAAAATAATCAATTTAATTTTAATGATACAAAGTTTATTGAGTCTTTAGTCGAAGTATTAAGTTTATTTTCATATAGTAGTCATGGTGATTTAAAGGGAAGACATTCAACTTTAGAATATGAAGTACCACCTACTGATAGGCTGCTTTATACCCATTCTCTAATTTTATTCATTAATCCTAAATATACTAATTATAAGCCTGTTTATGCAGAAGAAGATGGTCTTAGATGGGTACGGTTGTCTGAAAAATTTTCTGATGATTTTTATTTGGGATGCCAACTTGTTTTTCCAACAATCTCTGCATTAAGAAGAGTAATTAATAACATGTTAGAAGTAACAAAACTTCATCCATACACAAGATGCCCTATTTATGATCCAAAAGGAAAATTAGTGTGGCCAACAAAAGAAGAATTATCAAAAACTTATTAATTTCATATAACCAGGTGGTAATGTTTAGAACCCTGTAAATGATTTATATTCTAAAAAATATAATGAGAAGTTTAGAATTAAAACAATTGCTTTAAAATTTCTAGAAGAAAAGAGTTATAAATATTATTAAATTTTTATTCTTATGAAGAAAGTAATAGCAATAGTGGAAAAGGATAAATGTCATCCTGATAAATGTCAGTTAGAATGCATAAAGTATGATCCTTTGAATAAGTCTGGTGGAGAAGGATTTCATATTGGAGAATCTGGAAAATCTGAAATAGCTTCTGAAGTAGTTACAGAAATGCATAAATTATCTGCAAAAAAATGCCCTTTTGAAGCAATTCATATAGCTAAGCTTCCTGAAAAATTAGATGAAGACCCAATCCATAAATTCTCAATAAACTCTTTTGAATTGTTTTCATTGCCAATAATTAAAGAAAATACAATTGTTGGAATAATAGGAAGAAATGGAATTGGAAAAACAACTGCTTTGCAAATATTAAGTAATAATTTAAAGCCAAATTTGGGTAAATATAAAGATAATCTGAAAAATGAAGATATTATTTCCAAATATTCTACTACCTGGCTTGGTGAATATTTTAAGAAATTGTTTAACAACCAAATTAAAGTAAGTTATAAACCTCAAAGAATTGAATTATTGACTAGTGTTTACAAGGGGAAAAAATTAAGGGATTTATTAAAGACAGAAGAAGAACAAAAATTAGCTAAAGAATTAGAATTGTCTAATTTATTTGAAAGAAATGTAGAAGAATTGTCTGGCGGAGAGTTACAAAGGTTAGCGATTGTTGCTGCAGCTGCAAAAGAAGCAAATGTATATTATTTTGATGAACCTTCTTCTTTTTTAGATATAAATCAAAGAATAAAGGTTGCAAGATTAATAAGAAGTTTATCAGAAAAAGGAAGTGTTATTGTTGTTGAACATGATTTAGCAACATTAGATTATGTTTCTGATGAGATACAGATAGTTTATGGTGAACAAGCATGTTATGGAATATTTAGCCAGTCTAAAGGTGTTAGGAGAGGAATAAATGAATATATGGATGGATTTTTACCTGATGAAAATTTAAAATTCAGAACATATCCAATTGTATTTTCTGAAAAACCTATTGAAAGAATTGTTTCTCAAATGGTTCTTGTTGATTTTCCAGAATTGAAAAAGAGATTTCCATCTTTTGAATTAAAAACCAGTTCTGGAAAAATACACAAAGGAGAAGTTTTAGCAATAATGGGCGCCAATGGATTAGGAAAATCTACATTTTTAAAAATACTTGCAGGATTGGAAATCCCGGATTCTGGAAAAATAGAAACTTTAAAATTAAGTTATAAACCTCAATACTTAAATGGAAATATTGAAGGCAATGTTGAAAATTATCTGAGAAGTGCTGCTGGTTTGGAGTTTGATTCTGGGTGGTATAAAACAAATATACTTGAAAAATTAAATATACAAGCAATTTTACATAATAAAATAAAAGAATTGTCTGGTGGAGAGTTACAGAAAGTTTACATTGCTGCATGCTTATCCAAACAAGATGTTAATTTAATAGCAATGGATGAACCTTCTGCATTTATTGATGTTGAAGACAGATTAAAAGTTGCTGAAATTATAAAAGAATATGTTGATAAAAAAGAAATCTGTGCTATTATTGTTGATCATGACATTCAGTTTGTGGATTACCTTACTGATTCTATGCTGGTATTTGAAGGAATTTCTGGAAAAGAGGGACATGTATTTGGACCTGTAAGCAAAAGAGAAGGAATGAACAGAGTTTTAAAAAATTTAAATATAACTTATAGGAGAGATAAACAAAGTGGAAGACCCAGAATAAATAAACCTGGATCACAATTAGATCAAGAACAAAGACATAAGGGAGAATATTATTATCTTGTTTAAATTAATTAAAAGAACAAATGGATTTTCATATTTTCCAAGCTCAAATGACAAAAGATAATGAAAATAATTGATTTCTAAATTTTCACCATGTTAAAGAAGTGGGAGAATGTGAATATTATGTTAGTTTTTCAACTATAGATTTTCGATGACTCAAATTGTTATATTCTAAAAAATGATATCTAGGATATTTTTATTATTTTTAATTTGGAGTGCAAGTTACTTCTATTGTCTTTTTATTGTTTGTATTTGTGGCATTTCCTTCAATTTTTTCATTCTTAATTGCATCATTTACATCTGCAAAGACTATTACATTAAATACAGTGCCACTATTACATGATGTCTTGATAGGAGACATTACCTTTGACTCACCAGCTTGAAGAGAGGAAAAAGAACCATATGCGCTATATATGCTGTCTGTAGGCTTTATTTGAACTGCAGCAGGAGAATAATATCCTGTGGAAGGCGTGGCTACATTACCAATATTCTTAACTGTAACTGTATAATTTATAAATAAGGTATTATTGTTTGATGGATATATTTTGTATGCAACACCTTCTACACTAATATCATAGAAAGAAGAAATCTCAGTCAAGCATGCACCTGTTTTGCATTTATATTTACAAATAATTGCATCTTCTTTTGGTGTATTTCCAAGATCTCCTGCACAAGCCCATTCATTAACTTTAGTATTATCAGAAGAACATTTATCTTCATAAGCAAAAGTAGTTCCATTAACATAATTTCCTTTTACAACACCTGCAATAAAAGGTTTTAAACCTCCATCACTATCAGTGCAAGAAGCGCTTGTGACTGCAGTAGCTTTAGCATTAATTTTGTAAAGTCCTAACATGCCAAATGCGATAACAAGTAAAATTAAAATTATTAAAGCAATAATAAACTCTTTTTTCATTAATAAATTTTGTAATGTTATATATATATATAGTTTATGTTGTAATTAAAGAGTGTAAACTTTTGATTTAATTAATGTAAGGTAGAATAAGCTAAAAAGAATATTTTCTACTAAACAATTCTTTATAAATTAGAAAAAATATTTTAATTAAAATGGTGATAATAGGAGTTGCAGGAACTTTATGTTCTGGAAAGGGAACTGTTGCTCAATATTTAAAAGAAAAAGATTTTGAAATAATTTCTTTATCTGATATACTAAGAGAAGAAGCAAGACTGAACAATATAGAATTAACTAGAGAGAACTTGCAAAATTTAGGAAATACAATAAGAGAAAAACATGGCAATGGAGCATTAGCAATATTAGCCTTGGAAAAACTTAAGGCAAAAGATAAAATTGTTATAGAATCAATAAGAAATTTAGGAGAAGTTGAAGAATTAAGAAAAAATAAAAATTTTCATTTAATAGGCATTGATGCTCCAAGAGAGATTAGAGTTGAAAGATTATTAAAAAGATATAATGAAAGTGAAAGAAAAGAAGATCCTTTAACAAGAGAACAGATAATAAGAAAAATGGATATTGACGAAGGAAAGAACCAAACTTCTTCTGGACAACAAACTTTAGAATGTTTAAAATCTGCAGATTTTTTTATTCATAATGACAAGGGATTGGATTTTTTAAAAAGTGAAATCTATCATTTCTTAAGAAAATTAGAATTTAAAGAAAGACCTAGCTGGGATGAATATTTTATGAATATAGCACATGTTGTAAAAGAAAGGGCAACCTGTTCTACAAGAAAAGTGGGTGCTGTCATGGTTAAGGATAAAAGAATAATTGCTACAGGATACAATGGAACTCCGAGAGGACTAAAACATTGTACAGATGGTGGATGTGAGAGATGTGAAAAAAGATTAAAAGGCCTTGTGCAATCTGGAATGGAATTAGATAAATGTGCCTGTTCACATGGAGAAGAAAATGCAATTGTGCAAGCAGCTTATCATGGTATATCCACTAAAGGAACAACGCTTTATATGACGAATTATCCATGTACTCAATGTGCCAAAATGATAATTAATTCAGGAATTAGTAAAGTAGTCTGTGCTGATTATTATGCTGATGAATTGGGCACTGCTTTATTAAAAAATGCAGATATAGAAATTGTTAATTTTAATAAGATTAATTAATAATATTTTTAAACTTGGAGTTTTATTAAAGTTATATGAAATTATTTAAATTAGATTTGCAAAAAATTTTTCTTATAGTCTTATTTTTTATTTTAGTAAATGTTATTCTTGGTTTATTTATTCAATATACAGATTTTAGAGATAATATTCTAAGCGATATTTCTTTAGTAAAAAGAACTTGTTCTTCTCCAACATCAGAAAACATTAATCTTCCAGTTATAATTTGCAAAGGATTTCGTATCAATTTTAATATTATCCAAATAGGCTTATCTTTAATTATTTATTATCTAATAACCATTATAATATCTTATTTAAAAACAAAAAAAATAATTTTTGTCAATTGTAACTAAAATAATACTAATTATGAAAATAATATGTTCTAAATTAAAAATCTTTATAAATTAGCTAAATTGTAAAGTACAATATTTTGTGTTTTTATTATGGAAATGTACAATATATAGTACTATTTAATAATAAAGGGGTTGAGAAAAATTAGATGTATATTTTGTAATTTTGGGGAAACAAAAGTAATTGATTCAAGAGAAAGTGAAGATTTAATCAGAAGAAGAAGAGAGTGCATTGAATGTGAAAAAAGATTTACTACATATGAAAGAGCTGAGTCTCCAAATATTTATGTTGCAAAAAAAGATGGAAGAAGAGAATTATTTGACAGAGAAAAATTAAAAAAAGGAATGTTAAAAGCCTGTGAAAAAAGACCGGTTGAAATTGAAAAAATAGAAAATGCTATAAATAAGATAGAGTCACGGCTTAGATCGTTAAGTGACAATGAGATCAATAGTAATGTATTAGGTGAAGAAGTGATGAAACATCTTATGAATATTGATAAAATTGCTTATATAAGATTTGCTTCTGTATACAGAGAATTTGCTGATTTGGGTGATTTTAAAAAAGAAATAGCATTATTAAAAAACGAAGAAAGGTGATAAAATGAAAGAAGGAAAAACAAGCAAAGAAATTTCTACATTTGAAAATTTAAAGACTATAGACCAACTTGCATCTGAAGGTTCGAAGGTAAATGTTACTGAAAACCAATTGAAAGTAATGGCTAATAAATATTTAAGAGGAGATTCTGTGGAATTGTGGCTGAGAAGAATAGCAAGAAATATTGCTTCTGTGGAATTATTATATAATAAAGAAGCTGATCAGAATAGAATTTTAGATGGTGTAAAACATAGAATTTTAGTTTCTGAAGCTGATAAAAAAAGTAAAGTCCTTTTATTGCAGGATGAAAAAGAAACCTTTAACAGTGAGGAAAGGTGGAAGAATTTTTTGAAATTTGAAGAAAATTTAATTTCTGTTGCAAATTCTGATCCGACAGCTGCAAAAATATTAAGAGAAAAAGAAGAAGAAATTTACAGGGTTCTTTCTAATTTTGATTTTCTTCCAAACAGCCCATGCTTAATGAATGCTGGAAGGGATTTACAACAATTACATGCATGTTATGTTTTAAATGTGCCTGATTCTATGGAAGGAATTTTCAAAGCTGTAACTGCACAAGCATTAATACAACAATATGGTGGCGGAACTGGAATGGCATTTTCTAGAATAAGGCCTGAGGGAGATATAGTGAAATCGACGAAAGGAATAGCATCTGGACCTATGTCTTTTATAAGAATGTTTGATACTGCAACTGATGTTGTGCGCCAAGGCGGATGTGTAGAATTAAATACAAGAGTTTCTACAGCAAATGGATTAGTAAAAATTGGTGAAATTGTGCCACATAACTTAAATGTAAATTCATGGTCTGAACATAGCGTTACTGTAATGACAGATTCAGGCCCAAAATTATCAGATGAAGCATATAATAATGGAGAATCTGAAGTAATAATAATAAAAACAAATAATGGTTATAATGTAACTGCAACTCCAGAGCATAGATTTAGAGTTATAGATAATTCTGGAGAATATGTCTGGAAGCATTTGAAAGATGTGAAAACCGGAGACTGGCTTGCATTACAAACAAATAGTTACCCTGAAGAAACAGATTATAAATTGCCAGATTTTAATTATCAAGCACATTTCAATGCAGAACCAATAATGATTCCTGAAAATGTTACAATTGGATTAGGAGAATTTTTAGGGTATTTTGTTGGAGATGGTGCTTTTTCTATAAATGAAAGTGGTACTGGAAGATTAATATTATCTTTTGGAGATGATGAATTAGATGTCAAAGATTATATGCATAATTTAATTTTAAATATGTTTGGAATTTTGCCTTGTGAACAGAAGAAAGAAAATGATAATAGCACAAATTCTTATTATAGTAGAACAATTCTTGTACATTGGCTTAATAATATTGGTGTTGATAAGAAATCTGCACTTACAGCAAGAGTTCCTGAATTAGTATTTAGAGCTGGAAGAGAATTTGCAAAAGGATTTTTAAGAGGATTATTTACTGCAGATGGTACAATATCAGAAGAGGGATACATGTCTTTATCAAGTGTTTCAGAAAGATTAATTGATGATGTACAACAATTAATGCTATCTTTGGGAATGCCTACTTCTAAGTCTGTTGTAGTGAATAGAGAAAATGCATATGGTGATAATCCTTTATACAGATTAAGAATAATAACTGAAAGAAGTTTAAACCAGTTTGCAGAAATAGGATTTTTATCTGAAAAGAAAAATATTAGATTAAAGTCAAAAGAACTTAAGTGGGAATTTAACGATATAATCCCGAACCAAGAAATAAAATTAAAACAAATATATAATGGACCTAGAAGGGGATGTGGTTCTGGAAAATCAAGCAAAGGAGCAAATAGAAAATTGTACAGGGCAATACAACACTATTTACCAGAAATAAACGCAAAAAGAAATCTTAATTTTAAAAGACTAAAACATTTAGCAGATAAATTTGATGAAATAAAGAATAGCAGCTTATCCTGGTTTTTGACAAATAATCAATTTTACGACCAAGTAAAAGATTTAACTAATGAAAAGGCATACACTGTTGATTTATCTGTTCCTGAAAATAATACATATATTGCCAATGGATTTGTAAGTCATAATACAAGAAGGGGAGCTAACATGGGAATCTTGTATTATAAACATCCAGACATAAGAAAGTTCATAACTTCAAAATCAAAAGACAAAGGATTTTTATGGAATTTTAATATTTCTGTTGCACTGGACAAAGAATTTTTTGATGCTGTTGAAAAAAATGAAGAATTTGAATTAGTGAATCCAAGAAATAATAAAGTGGTTAGTAAAGAAAAAGCAAAAGAAATCTGGGATTTGATGGCAAAATGTGCCTGGGAAAGCGGAGATCCTGGTTTTGTAGTAATTGACAGAATAAATGAAACAGAATCAAATCCTACACCGCAATTAGGACAGATAGAGTCTACTAATCCTTGCGGAGAACAACCATTATTGCCATGGGAACCTTGTACATTAGGAAGCATAAATCTATCTAACCATGTAAAAAATATAAATGGAAAAAATGTTGTTGATTATGAAAAACTTGAAAACACTGTAAGAATCGCAATTAATTTCTTAGATAATGTTGTTGATATGAGCAATTATGTTTTACCAGAAATAGAGAAAATGGCTAAGACAAACAGAAGAATTGGATTGGGTGTAATGGGCTGGGCTGAAATGCTTGTAAAATTAGAAGTTGCTTATGATTCAGCAGATGCAATTACATTAGCAGAAGAGATAATGGGATTTGTAAATACAAAAGCTTTGGAAGTTTCTGAAGAACTAGCAGAAATTAGAGGCACTTTTTATAATTTTAAAGACTCGATTTATGATAAAGACGGAAAATACTTCAGAGGAAAGGCAGCAAGACCGAGAAATTGTGCCAGAACTACTATTGCTCCTACTGGAACCATTGCTATAACTGCCGGATTACAAGGTTCTGGAATTGAGCCTTTTTTTGCAATAGCATATAAAAGATTCCAGGCAGAAGCACTTGATGCAATGCGTAAGGGAGAAGAACCTGATAAACGTTATGTATATTATGAAGTTATTCCTGCATTTATGAAATTAGCAGAAGCAAATAATTGGTTTGGAATTGGAAAAGAAAATTTACTTACTAAAATTGTAAATAATCATGGTTCTGTAAGAGGCATAAAAGAGATACCAGAAAAAATACAAAAAGTATTTGCTTCATCACATGATTTATCCTGGAAATTGCATATTGATCATCAAGCTGCTTTCCAGAGATATACTGATAATGCTGTAAGCAAGACAATTAACCTGTCAAATAAAGTTACAGTCCAGGAAATACAAGAAGCTTATTTTTATGCTTACAAGTCAGGATGTAAGGGGGTAACTGTATATAGAGATGGATGTAAAGAAGTACAAGTATTAAATTCTGGAACCAGCACTGTTCAAAAGAAAGAAGATAAAGAATTGGATCTTTCAAAAGGATCTAACTCTGATTATTATGAAATAAATACTGGATATGGCTCATTGCATGTTAATGTTGTGTATAATGAAGATGGACCATTTAGATTATTTACTTCAATGTCTCCGATAGGAACAGAGATAAGTGGACTAACATCGGTGCTTGGAATATTCATGTCTAAGGCTTTTAAATCAGGATATGATCCGAGAAAGGCAATTAAACATTTGAACTCTGCTAAAGGAGATAGGCCAATTGGTTTTGGACCTAATAGGGTTGATTCAATACCTCATGCAATAGCAATAGCTTTGAGAAGGCATTTAGAAAAAACTGGAAAAGTTGAGAAAAAAGAACAATTAAAGCTTACAGATGCTGGAGTAACAGAAGTAAAGGCGCAACATTGTCCTAAATGTTATAGTCCAAATATTTATTATGTAAGCGGGTGTTCTGGACCTACATGCCAAGACTGCGGACATTCTGAATGCAGTTAACTTTTTATTTTTTTATATAGAACCAATATAATCAATAAAAGAAAAACTTGATTCAACCGATAAATTTGTGAATTTTAAAAGTAAAAACATTTATAAATTGTTACTAAATCCATACTCTTATGAAATTACCAAATGCAAGTAAAAGATATTGTCCGAAGTGCAATGCATATACAGATCATAAGATATCTCAAGCTAAAGCTAAGACCAGAAGTGGTACACATCCTTTATCAAGATATTCAGATTCAAGATTAAGAAGAAAGGGACAAAAAAGAGGAGTTGGAAATTTAGGAAGATATTCCAAACCACCAATAGCAAGATGGAAAAGAACTGGTGCTAAGGTAAGTAAGGTTATTGCTATACGATTAGAATGTACTAAATGTAAAAAAAGCAGACAAACCACAATGGGAAGAGCTAAGAAGGTAGAATTCAAATGAGAAAAGTAAAAGATTGTAAAACAAGTTTTGTAAAAGTCAGATGCAGCAAATGCAAGAATGAACAGAATGTTTTTAATTCTGCTTCTACTAAAGTAAATTGTTTAGTTTGCGGGGAAGTTTTAGCAGAACCAACTGGCGGCAAAGCTAATTTTATTGCTAAAGTTCTAGAAATTCTGCCTTAATCTAATCTAAAATACTATGTGTAATATAAACTTGTTTTAAATTGATAATATAATTAACCAATAAGTAATTGATTTTTTTAATATTTGTTGTTGACTAACACTAAATCATTTTAACCAAGAATTTATTGACTTTACTATATATTTAAAAACCTTTAGTTAATCTATATTTTATGTTTTATAAGAAGAAAGGCACACCTGTAATTGGGGATATTGTAATGTGTACTGTCAAGAAGATTCTTCCTCATTCTGTATTTGTTTCTATTGATGAATATGAAAATAGGGAAGGTATGGTTCACATATCTGAAATTGCTCCTGGAAGAATAAGAAATTTAAGGGATTATGTAATTGAAGGCAAGACTATAGTATGCAAGGTGCTTAATATTAACCAGCAAGGCAATATTGATCTTTCTTTAAGAAGAGTTGGAACTGGTATAATGCTGAATAAATTAAAGGGATATAAACAAGAGGAAAAAGCAGAAAAATTAATTGAAAACATTGGAAAAGAATTTAATTATGATTTGAAAAAAATCTATTCTGAATTTGGAAATAATGCTATTGAAAAATATGGTGGAATATATAATTTTTTACAGAATATTGTAAATAATGGAGAAAGGGCTATTGAAGGTTTGAATATACAACCTAAATTTGCTAAAAAATTAGTAGAGGTTATAAAAGAAAAATTAAAACCTTCTGCTGCTATTGTAGATGGAATTTTAAGTCTTAAAACTTATGAAAGCAATGGTATAAATATAGTTAAAAAATTATTAATGGATTTAGAGAAAGAAGAATTAAAAATTACTTATTTAGGTGCTCCACGATATAAAATAGAATCATCTGCAACAGATTTTAAAAAAGCAACAAATAATTTAGATGCTGTAGTAAATAAAATAATAGAAAGCGCTAAAAAATTAAAATGTGAAACAAGTTTTATTAAAAGTGACTAATACAATATTAAAGTGCAATAAATGCAAAAAATATTCTATGGAGAGATTTTGCGAATGCGGAGAAGAATGTTTAAGTATAAAACCTGCGAAATATAGTCCAATTGATAAATATAGTAAATATAGGTTAGATTATAAGAAAAAATTCTTAGATATTAAATAAAATTTTTAATCCATTAAATTTAAAAATAGATAAATAATAATTAGATTATGAAAAACGATTGGATTTTAAAAAAAATAAAAAATTCAAAATTTAATAAGCCAATAATGATAGAAGGACTTCCTGGAATGGGAAATGTTGGCAAAATAGCAGTGGATTTTATAGTAGAAGCATTAAAAGCTGAAAAAATATATGAGATTAATTCTTATGATTTTGCTAATTGTGTTTTTGTAAATGAAGAAGGAATTCCTGAACTTCCTAAAGTTGAAATATACAGAAAGGAAAGAAAAGAAAATGATTTATTTTTAGTATCTGGAGATGTACAACCAATGACTGAAAGAGGTTGCTATGAATTTTGTGAAAATTTATTACAGCTTTTTAAAGAAAATGGTGGTAAAGATGTCCTAAGTTTGGGTGGAATGGGTCTAGAAACACCTCCAAAAACCCCCAATATATACTGCGTGGGATCCAGTAAGGCAGTGATTAAACAGTATAGTAATAATGGCATCAAAAGTGGAGTTGGTATAATAGGCCCGATAATGGGAGTAAGTGGATTATTAGTTGGATTGGCTAAAGAACAGGGAATAAATGGTGCAACTTTGCTTGTAGAAACTTATGGGCATCCAACTTATTTAGGGCTAAAAGAAGCAAGAGAATTATTAAAAACATTAAACCAAAAATTTAAACTTAAATTAGATATGCAGGCTTTGGATAAAGAAGTTAAAGTTATAGAAAAAGAAATTAAAGACAGGGTTGAAAAATTAATGGTTATGAAAGAAGATAAGCCTACAAAGAAAAAAGAAGTTACAAATTACATTGGTTAATTTATTCTAATTTTTTTAAAAATTCTAATTCTATATCTCCTAATGGATGAATGCTTGAAATTGAATTATATGGTATTCCTTCTAAAGAATTTACTTTAAGATCATTAAAATCGTCACCCCTAAGTATTGGTTTATAATCTAAAAGTTTATTATTTAAACCAAAAACTATTCCTTCTCTTTTTTGTGATTCTTTAAATGCATAGGATATTCCAATTATGTCACTTTTAAATACATTTAAAAATATTTTCCTATATTCCGGGCTCATTATTTTTTCTGGATATTTATTTATTTCTTCTATTTCATCTATTAATATTCCAGCATTATATCTCATTTTTTTTGAAGAACAATCAAAATCCAAAGCAGATAAAAAAGCTAAAGTTTTTCCCGTTAATTCAGCATAAGTTCTTGATTCTTTGAAAGCAGTTTCTTTATCATAATGAAATTCAGAAAATATCTCATTTGGAAATTGATTTTTGATAGCATAAAAAAAGAAATCTCCTGTTTTAATTATCTCTCTAAATCCTTCAGATACTGGAAAGGCACCTTTTTCAATTATATATTCTAATGTCTGAAGTGCTGCACCATGATAAGCAATTACATCTTGTTCTTTTGGATTATTAGATATGTCCAAAATATAATTTTTAATATTTGCCATTAGAAATTTATGATAGAAAAGTTTTAAAGTCTTTCTTTAATAATAAATTAGAAATCTGATAATGATTTTTGTTTTTTCTTAACAATTTCATTTTGATCCAATAAAATCTTTCCATAAACACCATCATAACCTGGCTGAATTTTTAATTTTCCTTCTCTATTTTTTATTATTATGTTTGCTAATTTTTCATCTATTATTTTAATTAAGTCTTCTTTTGAAACATTAAGCATGATATTATATTCATTACCAAATTTAGATATTAAATTATTATAGACTTCCCAAACTTTTTTAGAAGCTAATTGACTAATTCCATAAACTGAACAAATTAATTCTGTTAATGGTATTAATGAAACAAAATAGGGAACATCTTTAGGCTCTTTTCTGTCAGCCAATTCTTCTATTCTATATTCTACACCAATTGTCAAAGGTTTATTGCATTTTGGGCATATTTTATTCAATTTTTTTGATTCTTCAAAATTTAAATTAATGTTGCAGTCTCTATGACCATCGACATGATATTTCCCATATTCTGGAGGAGTTTCAATTGTTCCTTTTAATCCATTTCCTGTCCTTATTGAATTTATTATATCTTTGTAAGTTAATTTACAGTCAAAAATTGTTGCCTCTCTACCTAAACGCCATGGAAATGAAGTATGCGGATCACTAAATGAAACCAAGTGATATTTATCTAATTTTGAAATTTTTCTGTTCATTTTTGGATCTGATGAAATTCCTGTTTCAATTGCATGAATATATTTTGATTTTTCTCCAAAACATTCTTCAACTGAATTAAAGCCTGATTTAGATCCCATAATTCCAAAATAAGAGGTCCATGCATGTGCGGGAATGATTTCTATATCCTGCGAAATTGACTTTAGCATTTCAACAAATTCAATGCTGGAGATTCCAAAAATAGGCCTGCCATCATAATCAATCCTCCCCCTCTTTAACAATGATTCAATAAACTGATCTACAACTTCTTTATTGGGCAATAAAACAATATGATGAATTCTTCTTCCCTTACCATTTTGTGAATACATTAAAGATATTTCAGTCTGCCATATAAAAGGAAATTTATTTTTAGTCCAAAGAATTCCAGATTCATCTTCTGTTAGTTTTGATAAAATTTCCTTATTCCATAATGGGTGTTGGGCATCTCCTGTTCCCAAGATATTTAAACCTTTTAATTTTGCATTTTTTTCTAAATCTTCAATTGTGGTTGTTTTGCTACAAGCCTGAGCATATCTTCCGTGTATGTGAAAATCACCAATTATTTGCATGTTTTTAAGATTTATCTCAAGTTTATAATTTTTTCTAGCAAAAGATTTAAAAACAAAAGATAAAGTCAAAGACTGCCATGGTTAATGAAAAAACAGTTTATTTAAGAATTGGTAATGTTATTGAAGTCATTGAAGCCAAATTATATCATTCTGACAATGATCCCTCTATTAATCCAAGAATTGAACTACTTGATGATTTTTATGGAAATGATCTTTTATTATTAAGAGGAGAAACCTATAATTTGGGATTAAAAAATACAAGTCTTGATTTCCAGAATATCAGAGAATTGGAATGTTCTCTTAATGATGATAAACTAAATTTAGCTGCAACTTTATTCAATTATAATCCAAATCAACAAAATTAAGCAACACTATTTCTTATTGTTATTTTTCCAGTTACAGAATCTTTATAGACATAGTTCAAAGTAGTCAATAGAGATTTTGTGAATGTTGTTTCTTGTATATTTGTTGTGTCAATGGAACAACTTAATGTTGCTTTATTATCGTACATTGTAATTGTTCCTTCGTTTCCATTGTTGAGTTTTCCACATTGTATTGGTGGATTTTTTTCTGGGAATTCTATTTTAATATTTATTTTATTTTTAGAATTTATATCATCAATATCCAAACATTTCCCTTTTGAAAGGAAATTAGTGGCGTATACTCTGCCTTTTCCCAAATTTTCAATCTGTAAATTTAATGACAACTTATTTTTTCCCGAGGGTCTCTGAGTCAATGAAGTTATTTGCACTGGAGCACCAGAATTTCCAACTTTTTTAATTTCTTCAATTTTACATTGTGATTCTGAAGAAGGTTTTGTAACTTCTCTTCTTAAACATGCATCAGCTGAACCAACTGTTTCATATTTATAACAAATATTTACCCCAATATTCTGAATTTTATCTGCTGGTTCATCAAATTTATAATTTGCTTCATAAGATAATGTTGTTTCTGCAGGGGGCAATAATTTTCCAGCTTCTACTCTTGATTTTTCTAATTCATCTTGATTTGTCAAAACTCCTTCTGGTTCAGCAATCTGAAACGTATTAAGATCTACTCCTGTTAATGTTGTAAGTATTTCATTTGAATTTATTTTATGCTCTCCTTTATTTTTTAAATTTACTGTTATTTGGAATGGTTCAACATTATTATCCAAGACTTCATTTTGTTTGGAAGATACAATATTCATTGTGGAAACTAAACCTGAAGTTCCACCTATAAAACCTACTTGTGGAGTTTTTCCTTTTTTTTCAGAATTACAAGCTGATAGAATAAGTAAAGATGCTACAAAAATGATAAATAATAATTTTTTCATGCTACAGATTCCTCCTTTTTTAATTTAAATTTTGGACCCTGAATTGTTTTTTTTACACCATACACTGTATTAATTATTACAGGTATATTTTCAAATTCCTGATTCAATTTTATAGAAGCTGTGCACTTAATAATCTTTTCGTTTTGATTTGGTCTAAATTCTATGAAACCTTGTGATACTCCCTGACAAGATAATGGCTGTGTTAAAGTTCCTGAACGAAGAGCTATGTCAATTTTTACCCTTTCATCTAAAGCAGAATTATCTAAATTTCCAGGAGACAATAAAGTAAATTTCTCTTTTTTAGATAAGGTTAATTCTAATTTTAATCTTACTGTAGATTGATCAATTGTGCTTGGTTCTATATTAATTGAAGAGACTTCCAATGGAGAGTCTTGCTGTTGTATAGATAATCTTTGAGAACCAATACAATTTTTTGGAGCATTTTCAATTTGCGGCATAGCAATGCATGCAACTGCACCTGCTTCATTTTGTGTATCATAATATAAATCTGCAGTTATTTCATTATCAATGGATATTTCATCCAATCTTGTATAAGAATAGAAGCCTTGTGAAGGGAATCTTAATGGGTCTATCTGGCCCGGGAATAATTTATCATTAACTTCTTCTCCAGGTGGTACATTGAAATATTTACATTCATTAGATTTTATTCCACCATATGAATCACTTGAAGAATCTTTTAAACATAATTTTCCTGAAACTGGCTTGTCAGAAACTATATAATTTGATACATCTATCACAATAGCAAAATTATCATTCTGCGTTAATGTTGTTCCTGATTTTGGTGCTTGTGAAAATTTTACTTCAAAACCTCTGCCTGAACCTGAGGAACTTCCATCTGAAGAAAATATTTTAGAAACACCAGGAATATCAGAACATGAAACCAAAATAGACATTAGTATTAAAATTGTTAAGATTAATTTAATTCTCATTGTAATATAGATTAATATTTTTGTATAAAAACCTTTCTAATGGTTTGTATTAGTTTAATCATACAATTGATTTTCTTACTTCAACTACTGCATTATCAGTAACCCTATAGATATATTTTGCTTCTGCCCTTATATTATCAAATTGCAATACACCGTCTGGAACTTTTGTTGCCTTCATTAAACAGGAAAATGTGGGTGCTTTAAAGAAATCTATACATTCTCTCTCAGACAATGCTAAAGTTGACAATGTCTCTTTATTACATTCTTTATTTACACTTGCTAATTTATCCTGCCTTAACTGGTATTGTTTAAATCCTTCTTCACCCTGACCAATGTATTCAAAATCACATCTTGAACCTGGCAATGTAAAACCTCTTTCTCCTTCTAAGATTATATCTAAATCCTCGACTGATGGAACCTGCAATGTCAGATATTCAAGTTTTTCTATAGTTCCACGTAAAAGATTATTATAACTTAATTGCAAGGATAATTCATATGGATTTTCATCAGACAAAGGCTGCGGCAAGTCCATTTTCATGGCTAATAAAACTGGTCCATCTGTTGATTTTGATTTAATTTTTCTTCTTGAATCTAATTGTGAATCTGAAACACCGTAATATTGGAAAGGATCTTTTCCTTCTAATGATAAAATGGTTTGTTTATCTAAAAACCACATTTTTTGAGACCCTTTTGTAGTAAATTCATAAGTAATAATCAATGTTGCTTTTGCTGCATTTCTTAATTTTTCAGCTTTTACAGCGCCTGGGGGAAATAAACATCTTGCCTGAAATTCTGCTGGCTGATTTTTAAATATTAAGCCTGCATTTCCAGAAGCTGTATTTCCCAATAACTGGGCTGGAACTGGCTGATTATTTCTAAATCCTTCTAATGAACAGAAAGCAGCTATTTTTGTTTCTTCTGCCAAACTTGATGCCTGAATTGATGCTGTTAATTTTATATCACTATTTTCATAGAAAAATGAATCTACTGGCTTAAACTCTTTTATTACTACACCTAAATTTGGATTTTCTTCATTTTTTTCTACTTCTGCAACAAATGGATCAACATATGGCTTTCCTGTCCAAAGTGCATACAGTTCTGGGCTTGTGGCTGCTAATTTGCCAAGAATTCCTGCTGGCTTTTCAGCTGCTACCAAACCATGTTTTACAGCAACATCTGCACTTCCTAATTTATTATAATTATAAGCCAATCTCCCACCTATAATCAAGCCTACAATTATTATAGCAAAAAATAAAATAACTATTATCCTTGAAATTAAAGTCCCTATAGGACTAAAAACTTTAGAAGTTGTTTCACTTACCTTGCTACCAATTGAACCTGCCTGACTTGACATTAATTATTCTCCCAATACAATTTTAAGATTTGTGATTGTAAATGTAGTGCTTGGAATTAATCTTACAAAATTTGTTCCATCTACAATTAAATCACTAACATCTCTTGAAAAGAAATTATCGGCTGTATTAATAAGAATTTCATTATTATTTATATCAATTCTTGCATTTTTTTGTTTATTGTCCTGAGCAAAATATACTTCCAATACTGCTTTTTTATCTCCTAATTTTAACTTATCAAATTCTTTTGCAGGAATACTAAACTGGTAAGTCGGGAATTTAGATTCTGAAGTTTGCGTGTTTAATGAAATCTGATTAAATGAAAAATCTCCTTCTTCTAAACTTAATCTTAGTGTATTTTGTCCTGCAATTATTAAATTTGGATCAATTTCAATTTCCTGATCTGTGGTTATACAAAATATCCTTAAAGATTCTGCTCTTCTGCCATTGACAGAAATATCCAAAAGTGCTGTTCCTTCATTTAATAATTTATTGCAAACTTGAGTATATTTTAAATTCAATTTTGATAATGTCTGTTTTTCTGCTTTTGTAATTGTAAACTGCCTTGTTTCCTGGGTATTTGTCCTTTCAAACTCCTGTTTTAAAATCACGTTTTTTAATTCAAATTTATTAGTTGACCAAAAAGCAATTCCTGGATGAGAAGCAATAAATTCTAATTCATTATTTTCTTTGATAAGATTTTTATTTATATCTACAATTTGTGCACCTTTGCTTAACTCTTCAGAATATATAGTCCTTCCGTTTAATTTTATTCTAAGTTCCCCAGATTTTGCATCATTTACATAAAAGTTTAATGTTACTCTTTTTGTATTTTCTACATCTTCTGATGGAAATTTAAGTTTTGGATTAGAACTTGAGAATAAACCTTTTTTTATGATTAAATTCTGGGCTAATTGTTCAATACTTGGTTCTGTTCTTACAAAAAGGCTTATAGATGGAATTGGATGTATCTGTCCCAAATCAGTTGCAGGAGAAACAACGCCTGGAGATTGTGCCAATAATTCAATACGGGATAATAAATTATTTGTTGAATCTAATTCATTGTTGTTATTGCCTTCTAAAATTTTATTTCTTTCTTCAGGAGGGATGAATAAAATATAAAGAACCATAAAGAATGCAATTATAATCAAAACTACTGCAATTGCAGTGCCCTCTTTTTGACCTTTTTTGCTAAGCATGTGAATAAATAACTTATATTAATATTTAAAGGTTTTGAGTATATTTTTTTAAAAATTTTAATTTAATATTTGCGTTTAGATAATGTTTTAAGGCTAAATTACTATCAAAATATAAATTTCACTAAGTAAAAAACATTAATTACTATTAAAATATAAAAAATAAAAGTTTCAAACAATGCACCTGTTGTTAATGGGCCGCGAATTTCAAATGTTGAAAATGGATTTAAAAAATTAATTCCTTGCTTTGTTATTGCATCTCCAATTAAATGGGCTATGTAACCAATTAATATTGCTAAGCCGACAAATGAATAATCGAAATAAGATAAAACTGCGAATATTATTAATGCTGGAAAAATTGAATGAAAAAAGCCACGATGTTTTGAAATCCATGAAATTGGGATTGATAAGAAAAATAATTTTCTTCCATATTTGCTTTTTGGATGATCTATATCTGGGAGGCCGCTTGATAATGTTACAATTAATAAAAATAATAAAGGATATGGCATATTATATATTAATAAAAATAATAATCCAATTAAGAAACCCAATGCTAAATGTGTTCTGAACATCATGTTAAATCACTTCTTTTAAAAAATCAGATTGATATCAATTAATTAAGTCTTTCTAAAAATTGCCTGTTTGTGTTATCATGAAATTATGCGGTTCACTATACTTATTACAAAACTGCTGACTGATTTTTTAATATTCATTGCAAGTTTTCTATTCTAAATAATATTAAATTCATTCTTTTATGAGTTTTAATATGGAAGAAATGCCTATAGATGTTATTACTAAAGCAATTATTATTCCTATTATCAAAAGATCATTTTTAAGCCAGATAAATGTTCCAATAAAACCTAATATTCCTATTGTCAATAAAACCAATAAGGCGTTTGCTTTTTGTAATTCTGCAGTATACTGCAAGTCCAAAGTATTTTTCTTTAATTCTAATCTATTCATTTTGTGACACCAAAAATAAGGCTATTCCTATTGCTGCACAAGCAAAGCTCAATGCTAATAACAAAATTTTATTATTAGAATTTATTCCTATTGCTATGCCGAACCCAACAAAAAATATACTTAATGAAATGGTGAAAAATTGTTTCCAATTAAACCCTTTTACATATTTTATTTCATTAACCATTTTTATAAATTAATATTCTAGAATTTATAAGCCTTGTGTGAAAATATTTTATAATTTTGATATCTCTTGCAATTGATTTAGCATTTTTTTATAATTCTGAGACTTTTATCTTTCTTCCAAATATTATCTCTAGCATTTTTGTTAATTTTTTAATTCTAATTCTTCAATTATTTTTTCAGGTTGCGGATATTCAACTGAATTTGCCATTAATTCGATTCTGGAAAACATTTCATTTTTGTTTACTTTTCCTTTTATTAAAAATTGTTTGCCTAAAATATTTTTCTTTATATCTTCAAAAGTAGAAGGTTCTTTCCCTATTAATTTTTCTGCTACATCCCTAAAAAAAACTACTCTTATATTTGAAGAACCATCATCTACAAAGGCATTGAAAATTAGGACTTTTTTTGGATCTACCAAATTATGTTCTATGCAAGTAAACTTATCATCCTGCGGAAGCAATTTTTTATTACAAACCGGACAAGCATTGTAAAATTTTGGCTCAAATGCCTGAACAATATAACCTAAAACTTCTGCGAATTCATTTTCTTTTAAGTCTGCAATATCTTTTCTTTTTGAAGTTGCATTTATTTTTATTTCTCCCACAGTTTCATTTGGGGGATTAAGTTGTATTTGTGCTTTATTTCCTAAATGTAATTCTTTGTAACCATTATTTTCCTTAGAATAAGCATTTAATATTTTTATTATATCTCCTTCTTTGAATTTTGTTGATTCATTTATCAAATTTTCATCCCAAATAACTAATCTTGTTGTGCCTGTTTCATCACCAATAAAGAAAGAAGCAATTCTTCCTTCCCTATTGTCTTTTTTATAAGTTTTTATATCATTAATTGCTATTATTCTTGCTAAAATGTTAATTGAGTTTAATCCATGAGATAAATTTGTAATTTTTAATTCCTTAGGAGAAGAATCAAATAATTTTATATTTAATTCATTTGCAACCATATGTGCTGCACCTTCTTTTGAAATTAAATCCTGAAAATCTTTTAATTTTTGAGAAATTTTATTTTCAATTTCCTGTTTTGTAAAAGAAGTTTCTACAGTTATCCTGTTTATTATTGTGTCATAATTCAGAATCATTTTTTATTTGAATTAAAAAGATTATAAAAGAGTTTTGGTTTCATCAATCAGTGATGCAGAAATGAAATATACTAACTTTAGGATATAGCAAACCACATAAATTCTCAGACTAAAATCGGTTTGCTGTCAGCCAACAACAAACATAAAAAATCCCTGATTACTTTGTTGGTTGACCATAATATGGCTTAAAAATTATATATAAGTTTAGTTATATTTAGTAATTCTCAATCAGAATTATTCTTCCTAAGCCACTTGAATCATTCAAGGCCCAATTTGAACCAGATCTCACATTTAATGAAAATCCATCGAAATTGCTTTCCATACCCAACCTAAATAAACCAAAAGGATCTGAATAGAAACTGATATTGCCTTTCTCTCCAACTTTAGTTGGCAAACCTGTATTTTTGTCAATATCTTTTGTGTAAAATTTACCAGATTCTCTTAAAATTGGACTATGAACTATTTCTGCATCTTCTCTTAATACAAGTCCTAAACCATATTTATTATTATCATTTTTTAAATCAAAACCATTTAATGGCATTACTGACAATTCTAATTGTTTACCTAATCTATGTTCTATTTGAGCTGCTAAGTCTTTTGCTAATGGATCATTTGGAGCATATGAATCTTGAGGACTTCTTAAAACTAAACCTGTATCAACATAATAGTTTCCTTTTATTCCTAAAACATCTCCTAAACTTAATGTCCTTTCTATTTCTGCTGGTGTTGCTGTATGCAGATTTAATTTATTGTTTCTTAATACTTCATTTACTAAAACAGCATAAAAAGGATTTGAACCCCTAACTACGCCACCTTGATAAAAAGGAGTTAATAGTGAAGGTGCACTATTATATTTTTCAAAAGCTCTTGCTCTTGCTTCATTAAATATTTCTTCTCCAAATTTACCTTCTAAAAATCCTGCTATTGGAACCCCAGATAAGTCTATTGTTGGTCTTCCTTTGAATTCTGCTGTTATTGCCATAAATTTTAGAAATATTTAAAGTTTATAAACCTTTCTATTTGTTACTATTGTGTAGTTATTAATAATTTAATATATTTGTTTCCTTCTAAAAAAGAAATATCTGTATGTTTCTTTCTTCTTGAAAAGGAAAAGTTATATTTTTGTTTGACAGCTATTCAAATTTATCTATAATTAATTTTATAGCAAGCCCAGATGTAACTAAAAGGAAAATTGCAGCTAATAGTCTTGGATGTGTTATTGTTTTAACAACTTCTCCCTGTACATTTCCGCCCTGAACATTACCTGTAGAAGATGAAACTGTTGCATTTTGACCATAAGGAGTTATTTGCTTTTCAAATGTCTGGCTTAAACCAATCAGGATTATAATTAATAATAAGACGAAGATCCATGTTTTTCCAAACATCATATCCCAAACATCACCTTCTTTTACTCCAAAGAACATGAAGATCATGAATATCAAGAATAAAATAATTGCTATAAACACAAACCATGGAACAATTGAAATAATAAGACCTGTTACTCTTCCTGCAAAAACACTGACTGCTGCTATGCATACTGCTGCAATAAGATTTAATGCACCCATATTTTCTCCAAAGAGTTTAGTCTTGTTTAATATTGCATAAATTAATACGAATATAAACAAGAAAATAAATAATGGAGTTAGAAAAGACAACAATCCAGTATCTAGTAATGTTGCCATTTAATGACCTCCACTCCCAAATTCCTTTCCAAGTTTTTCTAAAAAGTGCCCTACTCCCTTGTTTGGCTGCTTTGGTTTAGCTGTTACTATTGCAATTGCAATTAGGAATATTGCTAAAGGAACTCCAATATTTAAAAGCACTTGCCTATCTCTTTCTGATAAAGAAAATCCTGTTGAGTTTTCTGGTAATGAAACTGCTAAAATTACTGCTATTATTATTAAGACAACAGCAACACCAAAAGTTGTTCCAGTAATTCCTGAAAATTTTTTACCTGCAACTAAAGCAATTATTAATAAACCCATTAAAGTCACAAGCATTATTAATGAAATTCTTGGTATAAATAAGTTAATTGTTTCTACAATTCCCTGCTGTGCCAATACTAAAAGTCCTGCAGCAGCTGAAACAACTACATTAATATTTGTTTTTCCCTCGCCTAAAATCTGAGTTTTTTCTAATATTGCAAAGAAAATAGAGAATATTAATAAAAATGGAAGTACATAATTAAATACCCCAATATCCTGTAATGTCTGAATTACATCTCTGAATTGTAATGTTGCCTGAAATAACATTTACTTCTTTTCTCCTTTTGATGTTGAATTTGTTACATATATAATTGCAGCAATTGCAACTATTAAAAATATTATGGAAGTTACGACTGTGCCATTAAAATTTTCAATTACATAACTAAGTACAAAATCTAAATACGACTGGTTTTCAGTTTTTTGTATTGAATTTGCAAATATTAAGACTAGGATGATAAATATTACGATAATAAGATATTTTGTCCATGCGCTGTGTTTTCCTGCAAAATCTAATTCTCCTGTTTTGTAAAAGACTCCTACAAGCATTAAAAAACAAATTATTGAAATTGTTAACAATACAACATTAGGTAAGGCTTTGTTAATTGCTGTTACAATCTGGTTTGTTGCAACTACAAGCATGCCAATAACAAAAGCAACCATTGCATTTAATTGCCTTTTTGGATGTTCTTCATCTTTCTTCCCTTCTGTGCCTAAAACTTTTGTTTTTTCTAATATTGCGAAAACTATTGTGAAGACAAGAAGAAATGGAAGAACAACAGAAAATAAACCAAACTCTTTAAAGAAGTTTATAGCTGATTCTAAAGGCGAAACCATAAACTCTAAAATATGAGAATTAATATATAAGTGTTGTGGTTAGTGTCGTCATGTTGACAAATATATAATTAGAATTTCCTTACAGGATGACCATAATATTGAATTTCTGAAAAATAATCAGCAAGATCCCTATAACACTCATCAAATTTGTTTAACTTATCATAATTATTTGAAGAACAGAGAGTTGTATAATATTCCTTAAATTCAACCTTTCTTTTAGATAGTAAATCATGTTCACCAATAATTTTAATTAATTCTTCAGTAGAAATATTAGATAATTCCAAGTTATATTTTCCATGTCTTGAAACATGATAATTCTCTTTTTTGAAAAAAGTTTTAGAAACATCTTCATTTGAAAGAACAATGTATAAACCTCTATATGCTATATTCCCAAGTATCTCTCCTTGAAAAAGAAATAAATAAAGCATTATTAATAAGCTTCTGCAGCCACTTCTGTTGCAGTTTCAGTTGATTCTTCAGAAGGCAATGCAGATCTTGAAATTATTACAATATCGCCAATTGCTTTTACTAATTGGTGCGGAATAGTGGCGCCTTTTGCACCAGTTAAAACACGCATTAATTGAGAATTTTTAGTTGCCTTAACACGCCAACCATATACTCTATTGCTCTGCAATATGACTTCTTCAACTTCGCCATAATAGTAACCTTCGTCTGTGTATACAGGCATTCCGAAGATCTCTGTAACTTTCTTAGTTTTTAACACTTAATATCACCTTTATAAAACAAACTTATTTAAGTTTATATATTTTTCTCTTTTCAAATGCAGACTTACAAAAATCTAGTTTTAATTGGTACATCGCATATAGCAAGGCAAAGTATTGAAGAAGTAGAAGCTGCAATACGAAAAATAAAGCCTGAAATTGTTTCTTTAGAGCTGGATAAAGCCAGATTCCATGCTTTAATGAATAAAGAAGTTGGAAGACTTAAGTTATCGCATGTACGAATTATTGGGTTTAAAGGTTATTTATTTGCTAAATTTGGCGAATTTGCTGAAAGAAAGCTTGGAAATTTTGTTGGAGTTAGTCCTGGTTCTGAGATGGTTAAGGCAGCTGAAATGGGAAAAGAAAATGGTTGTAAAATTGCACTTATTGACCAAAATATAGAAATTACTTTAAAAAATTTCTCAAAAGAACTTAGTTGGAAAGAAAAATTTAATTTTTTTGTGGATTTAATTAAAGGATTATTTTTAAAAAATAAAAATATTAAAATAAATTTAAATAAAGTACCAGACAAAGAAGTGGTAAAAGAATTATTAAGTATTGTAAAAAAACGCTATCCTAATTTTTATAAAGTTTTAGTTGAAGACAGAAACAAATTCATGGCAAAAAAACTATTTGTTTTAATGAAAAATTATAAAAGTATATTGGGAGTTATTGGTGCTGGGCATGAAGAAGAGATAATTGAAGAAATTAAAAAATTAGAAAAGGCTAATTAATTGTTGGATCATTTATTCTTCCTAAAAACAAAATATTTTGAGTTGATTTTTCTTGAATTATAAATATAAATGGATGATTTACATTGAAAATTTTTGGTTCTTTATATGCAGCCCCTGCTTCTGTTCCTTTTTCATTATTTTCTATAAATGCTTGATGTATTACTTCATTGATAAATAGATCCTTATTGTTTGTTATACCTGAAAAATCAGCACCTGGAAATTTGAATGCTGTTGGCATGCCTAATTCTGATAATTCTTTAGATAAAAAATTTTTTGATTTAAATTTAAATTTTGGAATAGACATTTTTACATTTTCCATTTTCAT
>Ga0209542_10005244_pt1 | contig 26038 bp, 25 predicted proteins | sample RifCSPhighO2_01_FD_184028 | JGI IMG/M metagenome (GOLD analysis project Ga0209542, IMG submission 184028) | Soil microbial communities from Rifle, Colorado - Rifle CSP2_plank highO2_0.1 (SPAdes) (version 2) | ecosystem: Environmental > Terrestrial > Deep subsurface > Rock core/Sediment ...
TCGAAGATATTGGATTTCTTTTGATAATTCTGTACGCCTTACGGTAGATAGAGATTGGCTTTCTTACTATCTTGCAACGTCTCCAAATCCAGAGCTCTTATCGCGTGTCATTCATGAGGGGAGTATTCTTGAAATGAAGTATTCCGTCAAAGACCAAAAAAAAGCATCTCATATTGCTTCTCGGTGGCCATGGAGGCTTACAAGAAATTCAAAGTATGTTATTGCGCTTGAGGAATTTATATTAAAGTAAGAAAGAGAAATACCATGCATCAAATGATTCGATATATTCTAGTAGGGGCACTCAATGTAACTATAGATTTTATAGTGCTCAATACGAGTCTTCTTTTTTTCGAACTCAGTTTATTTTGGGCAACCTTTTTTGGTTTTGCGGCGGGCGGTATCCTTGGGTACTTTCTACACAGCAGGTGGACATTCCAATATGATACAACCGGGAAGGAGGCGCTAAAACTATCACATTTTTTGCTTGTTGCTGGTATTGGACTAATTATTACAGAGGCAATTGTGCATCTTTGTACTAATCAACTCGGGATTTACTATAATTATTCGAAAACTATCGCAATTATTGCTTCGGTAGCATGGGCATATAGTGCATCTAAGTGGTGGGTGTTTCGAAAAACCCATGAACCTCAGATATGAGTGACCAGCCGCTGTATACAAACGTTGTGGTAGGTGGTTCTGGCTTCATTGGATCTTCCCTTATACAGGCACTTCGGGAAAAAAATGAAACAGTTGCTAGTATATCTCGCGACGTAGGTGACTTTATTGCTGGGGTTGACGTGTTTCCCCTTGATGTGAAAGAAATAAAGGTATTCCAAGAGTTATTCCCACGTGGAGAAAACGTCTTTATTTTAATTGGGCAAACGAGCAGTAGTTTTGATGCGCTCCAAGAACTCACGAACTTGGAGAACGTTATTCACGCAGTAAATGCATCTTCGCCAAAGCGTGTGATGTATCTTTCTTCTGCGCTTGTGTATGGAGAAAGTGATTCGCCTGCAGCAGAGTCTGATGCGCTCAGTCCAAATGATGAATATAGTCGTTTCAAGGCAGATGCAGAAAAACTCTTACAAACATTGCTGCATCCTGATATATTGCTCGGCATTATTCGTTTAGCAAACGTGTATGGCAACCCAAAAAATAAAGGCTTTATTGATATTTTGATTCGACACGCCCTAAATCCAAATTCCGAAATACTCTCTGTATACGGAGACGGTACACAAGAACGCGACTACATGTATATTGACGACGTTGCGCAGGCACTCATTGCTGTTCGAGATGGACTTTTACAATGGGATATTGTAAATATTGCAACATCGTATAGTCCCTCGGTTAATGAACTTATCGACCATGTCTCGCGAATTTTGCATCGGCCGGTTCTCAAGGAAACAAAAAATGTGATACATACAGAGGTTCACAAGAGTCATATTAGCAATGCCAAGCTGCGTGATCGCTATCAATTTACGCCATCATTTTCAATTGTTACGGGTTTACAAAAAACCCTTCTCCGCTATAGCGCAAAAAAGGAAGAGGCGCCGCGACGCGTATTGCTTCTGGGCGGGGAGGGATTTATAGGAAGAAATTTAGTGGCAGAACTATCTCAAGACCACAATTGTTTTTCTGGTGGAAAGGAAAAATCCATCTGGCAAGGGCGAGAAGATGTCTTTGTTCATATAGATCCGTATACCCATATGCCGCCCGGCAGATATGACACCATCATTCACCTCATAGACCACGCTATTGCCCTCTCGGGCTTTGCAGAAGCGGAGCAAAGGCTTGTAGATGCTATGCGACTACAACCCCAGACGCACCTCATTGTTATATCTTCCTCGGTACTCTATACACAGCCAGATTCAGCGTATGCGAACCGTAAACAACTTCTAGAAGATGTGTACACGGTATTCTGTGCTCAGAATCATATTCCACTGACTATTGTTCGACTTTTTAACGTGTACGGACCTTTCCAGTATCCATATCGGCCAGGCAGTCTTGTTGCAAACTTGTTTGTTGGGTATTTACATCAGAAATTTGTACAAGTCCGCGATATGGATGCAGAGCGAGATTTTATATATGCTCCGGATGCTGCGCGGATCATTGGCGATATTATTCGTCGCCGTATTTTGGGTACATTTGACGTAGGTACTACGAAACTCACTTCACTCACCACCCTTATTGATATATTGGAGCGAGATATACTTGACGATAGGCTACTAGTGGAATCCATGAAAGATAGGGAAGTATTTAGTTGCCCCCCAGCAAAAAATCACATAGAATTAACAGCCGCTCCCACTTCGCTTACAGATGGGCTTCGGCATACTTATGAGTTTTATAAACAATATAAGGAGTTGTTTCATGCCTGATGTAAAACATATTATTATTGTGGGAGCCGGTAGTGCGGGGAAGCTCTTGCAAAAAGATATTGAAAAGTTTCATCCCACTGCAAAGGTAGTAGGTTTTGTTGATGATACCGCTAAAAAGTCACCATCGCTTCTCGGTACGATTGCAGATTTGCCCGCACTTACGCAAGTATACCGGGTAGATGAAATTATTATTGCCATTCCCTCTATTCATGGTGAAATAGTTCGCAGAATATTGCTCCAAAATCTGTCTCATCGTGTTCCTATTACGATTGTCCCAAGAAGCCAAGATATTATCAGAAGAGGAGATGTTACATATTCTATGGTGAAGCCACTTCACTACGAGGATTTTTTAGGCCGCCCTTTTGTGAAAGGTGATGTGAATACGCTTGCTACCATGTACAAAGATAAAGTTGTATTTGTAACGGGGGGTGCAGGGTCAATAGGGTCTGAAATCGTACGCCAACTGTTGGATATCCAAGCACGAAAGGTTGTTATTTATGATAACTCTGAGCTGCTATGTTTTAACCTTGACCAAGAACTTCGAGAGAAAAGAGTTTCTCATCGACGGTATAAGATTATTATCGGGTCAATACGCGACGGCGCTCGTGTTGCATATGCCATACAACAAACCAAGCCAGATGTAATTTTTCATGTTGCTGCCTTTAAGCACGTATATCTTATGGAAGAAAATTTGGCAGAAGCGATTCAAAATAATGTGCTTGGTACGCGAATCCTTGTCCAGGCTGCAATTTCACAGCGGGTGCCTCACTTTACGTTTGTCTCCACTGATAAAGTGGTAAATCCGCAAAGTGTTATGGGCGCTACAAAAAAACTTGCAGAGTATTATATTCAATCTCTTCCCCCTTCCCAAACGAAGTTTACAATTGTGCGTTTTGGAAATGTCATTAACTCTCAGGGTTCTGTGCTTCCGCTTTTTGAGCGACAAATGCAACATTTAAAGTATGTAACAGTTACCGATAAAAATATGAAACGTTTTTTTATGTCTATTCGTGAAGCTGCTCAACTTGTCATTCAGGGTACTGCGCACAATTCCCATGGTCATATTTTTATTCTAAACATGGGAGAGCTTATTACTATTTATGATGTTGCTCGCTGTTTAATACGAAGTAAGAACCTGGTGCCTGAAAAAGACATCGCGATAAAAATTATTGGTATAAAAAAGGGAGAAAAACTAGAAGAAGAGCTCTTTACTTCTAAAGAGAGGACTTTTATTGCAAAGACCAGGATGCCCCATGTGTGGCGATTGAAGAAAACAGATACACCGCCACGAAATCTTTTATCCGTACTCGCAAAGCTTGAGTCCCTTGCGGTATCATATCCAAATGAGCAAAAAATTCTCAGAGAACTCGGAACAATATTCCCGTCCTTTACGCAATAAGGTTCGTCTCACCATAGCTCAAAAGGGGCTTCGTCCTTTGATATTCAATTTTTATTCCTATCTTTCGGAAGTGACGTTAGATACCGCTGATGAGCCGAGGATAAAGCCACATCAAGTATATAATGTACTTGGCAATTTTCGTGAGGAGATGTTTCGTACAAAAGATCATCATTGGATATTTCGTCTTCGGCAATTTCTTGGAATACCAAACATCCGCATTTTTTTTGATCGGAGTCATGATGTAGTGTTTTCTTATGGGGGGCTGCTAATCACGAATAAGCCTTATGTTATATATATCGAAAACGATATCGCTCCCTATGCGTATAATCTCGCAATATCTAAAAAGAAAATAGCAAAATACTTATTTACTTTTTTTATTTCTCGACCGAACTGCAAGCATATTATTTTTATGAGTAATGCGTGCAAGAACAGTTTTTTTGCGACTTCGGGATTTTCACAAGAAATGGTTACTGTCATTAAAAAGAAATCGAGTGTACTTTCACCTCTCGCAGAAAATCCTGGCATTACACAACCAAGCAGTCGCAACGATGGTGTTATTCGGTTTCTTTTTATTGGACTTTTTTACATGAAAGGAGGTAAAGAACTTCTCAAGGCTTTTGAACGATTACTTCTTGAGTATAAAAATATTCGTCTTACAATTGTTACAAAAAAAGAACTCATATCGTCGGAGGATATGAAAAACATAAGTCGTATTTCGGAGATTACTCTTGTATCAAACGAGTATGACCCACCGTACTTATTTGAACACTTCTATAATACACATGATGTATTCGTATACCCTACATACAGGGATAGTTTTGGCGCTGTACTAGTAGAAGCGCTTGCAGCGGCCCTGCCAATTATTACGACGGATCATTATGCAACAACAGAAATGGCTGTTTCCGGGTATAATGCATACGTATACCCAAACCATCCATTGAAAGATTATGATCCATCTTCCCTGCGTATGCTTGGGAAGTACTACAATCCGAAGGTTTTTTATGAAGATTTATTTGCATTTCAACAGGGGGGGCACATGAAACCAATTGAAGACTTCTTATATACATCTATGAAGTCACTTATTACACAACCAGAACTACGCCATACGATGGGGCGGAATTCTAAAGAGCTCTATGATACTACATATGACTTTCGAAAACTTGCGAAACGTTGGAGTGAGATTTTTATTCAAGCAGCAGGAATATGAGTACACCTTTAGGATACTTTTTGCGTAATAGCTCGTGGGTTGTTAGTGGACAAATAATCAATATGGTTGCAGGCATGTTGTTGTCTGTAGTATTCGCTCGAAGAGTTGATCCGGATGTATATGGGAAGTACCAGTATATATTAGCGGTCATTGCCTTTTTTTCAGTATTTTCTCTGAACGGATTGAACCTTTCAATAATGAAGTCTGTAATAGCAGGCAGTGAAGGGTCACTTAAGCGTGCAACTCGTACCAGTTTCTTCGCAGGGCTTCTCGCTATTCCGTTTCTTTTGGTATTTGCTTGGTATACCAGTACGTATCGAGACAGTAGTGTTGGAAATCTATTGTTCTTTGCTGCGCTCTTTTTCCCTTTTGTGTATGCGTGCAATGGATGGTCGTCATTCTATGAAGCTAAAAAGAAGTATCAAAGCGTTGTACAACGAATGATACCCCTCCAGCTTACAATTACCGGCGCGATTGGAGTCGCTGCGTGGTTTAGAATGCCGCTACCTGTTCTTGTGGGGGTGTTTCTGGGGCTTACCGCAATTGGCCACTTTATTTACTATAGAGAGGCAGCTTCTCGGGCAGCTCCGGGAGGATCAGAGCTGGATGTGCGATACGGTATACTAATTACTATCCAAAAGTTCTCTCAGACATTAACAGGTACATTGCCACCTATCCTTATTGCTATTTTTTTTCAGTATGAACAGGTTGCAATCTTTGCTATTGCATTTTCTCTTGTTGCTCTCGTGAGCAGTATTGCAACTACTATGCTCTCTATATATCAACCATATTTTTTTGATGTCGGAAGAATCAATATTTCGTTTAGCAAAGTATTGGGTGGAACCATTGGACTCGGATTAGTGCTAACTTTGGCATTTGCGACAGGACTCTCCTTATTCTTCTTTCCACTATATGGTGCTGCGTACGAAGAAAGCTACAACATTGCGTGGTTTGTGTTGCCGTGTATTATATTTTTCCCGCTCCGTGCATTTTTAGGGTATTACCTAACTGCCAAGGGGAATAACGTATCACTTACACTCTTGAATGTACTCAGTCACGTTTTGGGAGCACTTTTGCTTGTAATTGGGCATAGATCAATCGCTTTCGTGCCATTAATTGGTTGGTATTATATTACAATTACCCTGGCCTCGCTACCGTTCAATATATTTCAATTCTTGCGTGTTCAACGTAGACTCTAAGTCTTTCCAAAGTACCTGCGCTACGCGCGTAGCGGTGTAGTTGCTTGTTACGTATTCGTATCCTCGCTCAGCTATTGCTTCACATTCTTTTGGATGCTGTTGGTAATATTCAATACGACCAACAAGGTCAGATAAGTCTTCATTTTTGTACGCAATATAGTGAACATTGGGAATCAAGCCAAGGTCGGTATACATCGGGTCTTCGATACCAATAAATGCCGATCCGCATGCCATTCCTTCGATTGCATTAATTGAGGGTAGTCCTATTATTTCTTCGGGACTAATAAACATTCGATATTCATTGTATTTCTCGACAATATCGAATGAAAAATACTTGTTTTTATGATTTGGTACAATATTTTCCAAGAGCACATAGGGGAGAACGTGTTTAGCTAAACGAATATTCCACGGGTCTTCCGGAAAAACTTCTTTTAAATCAACTGTTTTATCCAGGCTCGTAATATATGAATCAATGGTATCTTTCAACTTCTCTTGATGTTCATAGATTGCCTGACGCATGGGGTGAAACGGTTTATTTCCAAAGAATTCTTTGTATTCTTTCGATTTTGCTTCAAATAGTGTTCCAATGGCGAAACATTTATTTATTCGATTTGTGAACGAAGGAGACGTTTTTTTATATCTCGCTTTTACGACAAACGGAAGAGTATATGTCTTTTTTACGTCAGGAAAAAAGGTTTTAAAAAATGGGTAGTTGGCTAGGTTACTTTCTGTGATCAGAAGGTTATGGGGAATGTTTTTGATATATGAAGATATGTGCAGTGTCCCAATAAAGTAATGGGTGAGGTGAGTTGCAATAATTCCCATGAATTTGTGCATTTCCAGTGCCGTGAGCGGTACTTGTTGTCCGTCAATTGTGGAGTTTGCAAAATTGAATATAATATCCTGCTTTGGATTAAGGCGCTTTGTACTAAAAAATACTCTATGCCGGAAAGGGTTTATATTATGTATCGCCATCCAACCAAGTAGTTCTATATAGCTTAAAAGTTTCGGAAATATCCGAAACTTTATTCCGATCGTGTTAAACGATGAGCGCGTACCGTCGATATAGAACGCAGTTGCGTAATGCGATGATTGTATGAATTCGTCGATAAAATATCTGTACTTATCGATGCTTCGGCGACGCAGCAGTTTACTTGCCACAGTATGGCTAAATGGCTGGATGTGCGGATTTGCAAGAATGAGGCGCATACTGATTAGAGAATAGGCTCTTTTGCATTTGTGTTGACGAATAATATGTCAAATAAACGCTTGCTTGCTAAGGCCTCTTTCGTAACGGGGACAAACGTACCTTTTTGCTTGTCGAGTGCGTACTGATTTGTAAATCCGTACTGCGATAAGAGCGATTTTATCTCATCAAAGTTTGAGATGCTTGTTTCGCAGTATACGTAGTGAACTGTTGGCAAGTATCGACTCATTCCACGAAGCGCTGATGCCTCATGCCCTTCAACATCTATTTTTACAAATGTTGGGTATGGTAAATCCATATCGTTGAGCGCCCGCGTAGATACTGTAATCGCGTCTCCGTACGTGTTGCCAACTGTTCCCATAAATTGTTTATCCATACTATGGCTGCCGTCGTTATTTTTACAGATAAAAAGTTGTGCAGATCCTGTTGTATCAGAAGCTGCAATGTTGTGTATGGCGACATGAGAAAACCCGTTCCGCGCAAGATTTTGCGTCAGTTTTTGAAACGCCGCAGGTTCCGGTTCAAATGCTACAACTTTTCCAGCTACAGTAGCAGCCAAGAGTGCTGTGTGGCCAATATTTGCTCCTATATCGAAATAGGTGTCGTTCTTTGACAAATTGTTGACAATAAGCTTTCCTAAGTCCTCATTCTCGTTTAAAAAGTAATATCGGCGGTCTACGTAGTCTTTGAGGTTAAGTTCCATTGTATATCGTACGAGAGCACTGCCTATATGAAATGCATCCTTTTTTACAATAATATCTCGATTGCAGTTCTTGAGCATTCCATGGAAAAAGATAAATCGAAGGGTACGCGTGCGGGCACTTTGTGATGTTTTTTGCTCAAGATGAATAAGCCATGCTTGTATTTGATGAGGTAAATACGTGGCAATAGAGCCGGCGATATTTGCCATACGCGCTGCCACGTGCCATAAATAAGATCGAATATCCATACAGGTGAATATAGGTAGTATGCAATACTTCAGCGCTTGTTGTATAGGGGAGTGATACTAGCGTCTATACAGAACAAGAGGGCGAGCCAAATTCCAATTCTGGCAGTTACAGCAGCCCCTAAGCAATGACGGGAAACCTCGGCCGCATCCCCGTGCCAACATACAGTTATGGTTGGAATAACAAGTACAAGAATGGCAATGCTGGCGATAATATATTTGTTCACGTTTTCGATGGAAACGACGTGTAGTAACACAAAAACTGTGCCCAGTCCGTATGCAATCAAAATACTTATGGAGGGCCACGCAATGGCAGTTATTATTCTTTGCCACTGTGAAAAAAGACCTCGTGTGTATCCTCTCATATAATCATCAAAATCAGGGTCAAAAATGGCTTTCCAGTCTTGCCATGGTTCAACTAATGTGAGGATTGGGTGCGAGATGAGCCAAAGTGTATACGTACTTTTTCCATGTTCTGGCAACCAGGTTCCAAATCCTGTCCAGTTGTATGAAGGTGCCCATTTGTTTTTAAACCTAGTTACGTTCTCGTTCATAGGCATGTCTCTTTGTGCAAAAAAGTTTGTTTTTTGATCATCGGGTAATATACGTTGCCCGATTACGTTTACAAGGGGGAATTGCCATCGCACTCCTCCGTCCGAAGTAATAGTGTGGAATATACTTATTAAAAGAAGTATAGAAATAAGTGCTACAGGGTAGAGTTTCTGTTGAATAATGGTTCGTTCAAAAAATACAGCCACTGCAAGAAGTGCGGCAATAACTATAAGGGTATATGCGTTTGAGTCTCTGGTAAGTGACCAAAAAAAGAAAATTATCGTTAAAGATACATACAACGTGCTCGTACCTACCGAAGATAGTTTTCTTTCCAATAGCTTATATCTGAGCACATACAAGAGAAGGGCGATAAGAAGTATGAACCCCGATACTGCCAAACTTTCAGACAATTTCGTCCGATTCCAGAAAAATATCGGCTCACTTATTCCCATACCAAGAATAAGAACCCAAGATGCTACCTTCAAGACTTTTGTCTGTAGTGTTTGGGCAGCCATATATGCAAGAAAGCACCAGGAGAACATTGCAATTGATTGAAAAAATAATGTTATGTCGTTTCCGTCATTTTTCTGCCATTGAAATACTAAGGCAGTCGTTGGCGGTTTATCGTTCATCCAGAAATCCCAACTGCGCCAATCTGAGCTACTCACTGCCTCAAAAACATCAGAATCGCCATGCGCGATGGCGGGGATATAGTTGTAAAGACCAATTGAAATCGTAAGACATCCTAATACGGTTACTAGAATCCAGATGGTATGCAGTTTCATATACGCAAAGTATATCGAATATTATTCATTGACACGAGTACTCGAGGCAGTATCATTCTTTTATGAATACAGCATCGCCCCAAGTATCCGAGACGCTTCATATACAAACGGCCTCTTTTCAAATTTTGGCAGAAATTTCATGGGTATTGGGAAAAGTTAGCCAGAGCGAGGTAGAAGATTTTTTGCGTGAAATAGCTCATGCGGATGTGATTGTTGCCTGCGGGGCGGGGCGTGTGGGAATGGCAGTACGCGGTTTTGCTATGCGCCTGGGGCACTTAGGGAAAAATGCGCATATGCTGGGTGATGCAACGGTGCCGTCTATTGGAAAAGGTGATTTGCTTATTGTGGCATCAGGTTCTGGAGAAACACAAACCATATTCGATATTGTTGCAATTGCTCATAAAAATGGAGCGCGTGTTGCATTGGTAACGGGGAACATAGAATCCAAAATGGGAAAACTTGCACATGCCGTTGTTCATTTGCCTGCGCCATCAAAAACAAAACAGGTAGAAGGGTTTACCTCTAGTCAGCCCATGACAACGCTCAATGAACAGTGTCTCGGGATACTGTTTGATGCAATGGTGTTGATGCTTATGGGCCAAATGAAAGAAACTCACGATACTATGTGGGCGAGGCATTCAAACTTAGAATAATACATATATGCAACACTCACATTGCGCATTGGCAGCATCAATTATTTGTGGAAATCCTTTAAATATAGAACAGGACATTGCTGCACTCGAAAAAGGCAAAATAGATTACATTCACTTTGATGTAATGGATGGTGTGTTTGTGCCTCGATATGGGCTGTATCCTGAATACTTAAAAGCTATTCGTTCTAAAACGAATATTCCTATAGAGGTGCACATGATGGTTCAGAATCCAGAACCATTTATCCAGGATTTTGTTGATGCCGGGGCAACTATTATTACACCCCACATAGAGCCTCTTTTGCACGCACATCGAACCATTATGCGGATTAAGGGCGCAGGAGTGAAGGCTGGGCTAGCTCTCAACCCCGATACGTCACTTACTACTCTTGATTATATTCTTGAGGATTTAGATATTGTAATGCTGATGGCTATAAATCCAGGCATAGTGGGACATAAGCTCATTCCTCGCACTATTAAAAAAATTGCAGATATGCGAAAAAGAATAGATGCTACAGGTAAGGATATTATTTTGGAAATTGATGGGGGAGTAAATCCTGAAAGTGGACCTCAAATGGTTAAGGCTGGAGCAAATATGCTCGTTTGTGGCACGAGTGTGATATTTCAGCCACCGGCAAAACTAGAAGATAAAATTCGAGACTTTCGAGCAATATTGGTGTAATGTGTATAAACTGCTTATTACAACATCCGGCACAGGCTCACGCTTAGGGGGGCTTACGGCGCATACAAATAAAGCTCTTGTTCAAATCAATGGCAAGCCGACCATTTCACATATTCTTGACCACTACAATCCATCGATACCAATTGTTATTACAATTGGGTATTTAGGGCAGCAAGTTCGTGATTTTTTTGCGCAACAGTATCCAAATAGGGATGTTGAATTTGCTGTTGTTGACCCATATGAAGGCCCAGGAAGTAGCCTGGGATATTCGCTATTACAGGCAGAACAATTACTGCAATGCCCGTTTATATTCCATGCTTGCGATACTATATTAACCCAACAAGTGCCTGCTCCTGATAAAAATTGGGCTGCTGGATACGTACTTCCTGCTGGAATGGATGCTACTCAATATAGGACACATAAAGTTCAGGATGGTCGTATTATTGCGCTTCGTGATAAGGGAGAGTCTGATTTTAATGCTATTCATATTGGTGTGACTGGGATTGCGTCATATAAAGAATTTTGGGATACATTGCATAGATTATACGCAAGCAATCCGGAAGATACCGGATGGTCAGATGTACACGTGGTAGATGCAATGATCAAGCAAGGCATCCCATTTAAAAGTGTACTATTTGACCCGTGGCTCGATACCGGTAATCTCCCTTCGCTCGCGAAAACCCAAGAATATTTCGAACAAACAAAAAAATAACCCATCGATTGCCTGGTGGTATTCGATGGGTTTTGCAACGTTCTGAAGTTGCGATTCAAGGGTTTTGGAACTTGAACATTGCAGCAGCTTGCATGAGCATTGGTTGCTCCCATACCAACGGAGTTGGAAGATTAGGTGAGGGAAATATTTCAAAGAACTCTCCAGCAGGCGGTTTCCCCTCAATTTCAACCAAGTGAACGAGTCGAATAATTGTGGCTCCGCCTCTTGTTGGGTCTTGGTACATCTGAAAATCGAGAAATCGGATGCTTTTTATATTTGCACCGCCCATTTTACCAGTTCTGATTCGTTCAGACACATCTTTTGGCGTGTCGCCAGTCCGTGTAAACGCTCCTGGGCAGTGCCAATGACCGGGGTATGCAGAAACAGAATCTGGTCTTTTGACCAATAGAACTTCGATTTTTTCACCTTCCCGTCGACATACGACGAATTCGAAATTGACCTGCGGAGTAATGGGTAGGAGAGCCTCAAACAAAGCAGGTGGAATTGGTTGCCCGCTCAGTTGGTCGTCCCGAAGTTCTTGCAGCAATTTCACAAGAACGTTCTGATCGCTGAGATTCAACATCTGTATTGCTCCTGAGTTTTCAAAGAAAGACCACCAGATACCCTATCTGGTTTCTGATGTATGCGTACTATATACGAACAATTATGTCAAAAGTATTTATTGTGCTTTTCATTGTTGCGTGCAACAATTCATGAATGCCGTACAAAAAGCAAAAGATGACTGTGCTTATCACAACCTCTGGAGTTGGAAGTAAGCTGGGAGATCTTACAACATATACAAACAAGGCGCTGGTAAAAATTGGGAAAAAGCCCGCACTTTCGTATATCATCGAATCGTATCCAACAGACACGCATTTTGTTATTACGCTAGGGCATTTTGGCGAACATGTAAAAGAGTTCATCTCCCTGGCATATCCAAAACTTTCAGTGACGTTTGTGCCAGTTCGAGTTTATAGCGGGCCAGGGAGTAGCCTTGTGCGCTCTATATTTTCTGCAAGGAAGGAATTGCAAAAGCCATTTATTTATCATGCTTCAGATACCATAGTTCATCAGCGCATTCCTGCCCCTGAAGAAAACTGGGCCGGCGGGCACAAGTCTGATACTACATCACAATATGCTTCTTTTGATGTTCTCGATGGAACTATTCAGGCGTTTTATCCAAAAGGTAGTCTTCACCCTGATTACCTCCATATTGGTCTTGTTGGAGTTAAGGATTACGCAGTGTTCTGGAAATGCGCGCAAAAACTTCTTACGCAACTTCCAAGTAAAGAGGATTTGAGTGATGTTGATATATTAGCTGCGATGATTGAAAAAGGATCGAAGATTGCACCTCATTCTTTTAATCCCTGGTATGACGTTGGAAACGTAGATAGCTTGCATGCCACACGAGAGGCAATACACGACTCGTTCCATATTCTTGATAAGCCGTCGGAATCTATTTATCTTTTTGAGCGATCGGTTGTAAAGTTTTTTAGCGACGAAACTATTGCAAGGGATAGAGTAAAGCGTGCTAAAGCGTTAGGCAAACTTGTTCCTACTATTGAAGCATCTACGAAACATTTTTATAAATACAAGTATGCAAAAGGCGACCTTCTTGCATCTGTTATTACTCCAACAACATTTCCTCACTTTTTAGATTGGGCATTTGCGAATATGTGGAAATCAGAAAGAGAAGTATCTCAAGATAAGTATCGTTCCATTTGTTACAATTTTTATTATACAAAAACCCTGCAGCGTACCAACGAGTTTTTAAAATCAAGAAATATAAAAGATGGATCATCGATTATTAATGGACAAGAAATTCCATCGTTATCTAAATTACTTAAAAAGGTTGATTTTACATGGCTTGCCGATGCGAAACAGTCATCTTTTCATGGTGATTTTATTCCAGACAATATTATTAAAACTGCAAAAGGGTATACGTTGCTGGATTGGCGGCAAAACTTTGGAGGACTCCTGCGCAGCGGAGACATGTACTATGATATTGCAAAGTTGAACCATAATCTTGTTATTAGTCATGACATGATTAATAACAATCATTTCGTGGTTGAGCGGAAAGGAAATTTGATTACATGTGATATATTTAGAAGCCAACGACTTATTGAATGCCAGGAAGTACTAAAAAAGTATTGTGTTGCGCAAGGACTTGATATGCAAAAGATAGAAGTATTAACCCCACTGTTGTGGCTTAATATGTCTCCATTACATGCGCATCCGTATGACCTATTTCTTTTTTACTTTGGGAAGCTTCAACTGTGGAAGGCACTCAGTCGCTAATTATTTGCGTGTCAATTTGAAATTCTTTGTGAAGCGTGTTGAAGAATGGGTTGTAATATCCCATTGCTCACGCATTTCTGAGAATGCCTGTTCTACTGTTTGGGCAAGATTAGAGGTACATCCATAGTCGTCAAACAGGATGTATGCTGTTGGGGCAATGAGGTCAAGTTTTTTCATGAGGTCCATTGCTTCTAAGAAGGATTGTGAGACGTCGCAATCTATGTGAATAAAACAGAATTGCTTAATAGCTCGTTTTGTAAGGTATGCGTGAACACCTTCAATGTTGTTAAAGCGGTACTTCCCGATAGAAATTGTTTTCTTTGTAGCAGGGTATAATTGTTTGCTTCCCATAATGTTATCTTGGCATTGTTTGTACGATGTATTAGAGAACGCATGTTTGCGGAATGAGCCGTCATCATAGGGGAGTCCTTCAAAACTATCAAATCCAATAATCTGTTTTGAGAATATTCCTTTTCGTTCAAGCAGGTAGGCAATCCAAAGCAGAGAAAAGCCTCTGTATGTTCCAAATTCCACAATATCCCCTTCAATACTTTCGCACTCATTAAGAATATTCTTGAAGTTAATAAGTCGTCCAATTTGATGTTCAAGCTCTCGGTCTTGGCTCAGTTTTGCCTTTTCATAGTATGCAGGGTTAAGGTCTTCTGGTTTATACGTCATTTCCAGTTGAGGATTGCGATTTTTATGCTTCATATAGCTAACTTTCCGCAGGTAGAGCTTGTATATGAATGGGTTTTTCAGGAGTTTCTCTTTGATTGTAGTAAATCGGCTTGTCATAAAATGCTAGTTATAATTGTATGGTAAAGAATTTTTCTAAAACATGGTAGCATGCTTCTGCAACGGCACCTTCTCCAGATCGTAGATTTGTCACGTAATCTGCCGCTTGTATTGCAGTAGGATATGCATTGTGCGGGGCAATGCCATATGCGGCCTTACGAAGAAGGGGGGCATCATGAATCCCATCTGCCATATAGACGGTTTTGCTCATGTCGTGTTTTTCTGAGAAGTATTTTTCTCGCTCTGGCTCCGATATAAGCTCGAGGGGAATTCCCATGTCATCTTGAATCCTTTTTTTTGTAATAGCAAAACCTCGCTTATCAGCACTAATAGCAGAAATCTGCATATATTTTTTTATTTCTTTGATTCCATCTGCATCATGCGGACCAAATACTTTCGCAAATTTCCCCTCATTTGTGTAAAGAAACTGTCCCGTTGTAAAAACGCCATCGACATCAAAAACAAAATGAGTCAAAGATGGTTTCATACTACATTACACCACTCTTTTGAGCCATAACGACAAGCTCGTTTGTAAACAGTAACGGAGTAACTGGTGATTGTAGTTGTGCGAGCCTCCCGATGTTTGTAATATGTGTTTTCTTAACAATGCTAAAGCCAGCTTTGCGGAGCATGTATCGTAAAAGCTCGAGGGTAAAAAACGTATGATGTTTATAAATGCCACTGCGGCGGTACATAACCTCTTGATACGATATGCCTAGTAGTGTTTTTATTCGGACCATAACGGATACGTCGTTTGGAATCGTAACAAGGAAGTATCCCCCAGGCTTTACCACTCTGGAAGCCTCTCGTATGACGGACATCGGATCAAATACGTGCTCGATAATATCACCTGCCAACACTACGTCATAGGTATTATCTCCGTCAGGTATTCCGTCATCAAGATCGACAACCTCTGCTGGAACACCAGCTGCTCGGGCTTTTTCAACTGCTGTTTTTGAAAAATCTATACCCTTTACCTGAAATCCTTTATTGGCTATCTCTTTTGTAATCATTCCGCTTCCACATCCGATATCTAAAAGTTGTAGCTCGTTTCCTTGTTTATGCTTAATGTAATCTAAATAAGAAAAAATAATCTCCTCTTCTCGCCTGATTTGGCAATAGTCTTGTGTTGCATATCTTGCATCTTCGATTGTTGAGGGCTTCATAGAGGCTTCTGGATAATAAGGTTATAGTTTAAAGGCAGGCTTTTGTAAATAAGATTGAAAAACTTCACTAGAAGGGGAGAGCTATTATTTTTGCAGATGGCTTCTACGAGCGTATCTGAAGCGATCCCAATGGTATTTAGAATAACGTATATTGGGGAAAAGATATATGGAATTCCAAACGAGGCAAAAAAGTAGTTTATAAGCTGACAAATCGTTCCAATATAACCCGATGTCTCTTCGAGGCTTACGATGCGAAAATCCTTAAATGTGACAATAAGTCCAAATTTTGTAAATCTCCAAAAATCTACATTCCATGTAGGGTGCAACGCAGTATCAAAGTTTTTATATTCCGCCTCAGTGCTTGGGAGTGGCATAGAATGAACTTTCATCGCCATAGGGACTGAAATAAAGCATTTTCCCCCTGGTTTTAATAAACGAAATATCTCTTGCACGGTGCCTTGTATATTTTCCGTATGCTCGAGCGTTTGATTCAAGATAATTGCATTGCAGCTCTGATTTCCTAAGGGGATAGACGCACTGTCTGCAACAATATCGCATTCCGGTGTTTTTACATGATCAATTCCAACATAGGTACCAGAAAAATAGTTTCTATATGGCTTGTGTCCACAACCAATATCAAGGATTTTTGATTGTGCGTCAAAGTCTTGTGCAAACTTCTTCATTGCCCTTGCAACGGGAAAGCGAGCAAGATAGTTGCTAGAAAGAATTGATGGCATATAGATATTCCTCGATCATTCTCTTTGCCTGGAATCGCTCGACGGCTGCCCATCTGGCTGCATTCTTGTATCGAGGGAGGTCTTTCATAATGGTATTTAGATTATCAGCAAATCGGTTAATATCAAGCTTTCTGAACGTCGTAAACCCATCGTCGTTTGCGGGAATCAACTCACTGGTCGCCCCCGGCACGGTTAGCTCCATCATGGACCCGTCTGCGACTCCACAGATAGGTAATCCTGATGCTAACGCTTCCAGTACGTTATTTGGACAAGGAGGATTTTGGTGGGTAAAAAGGAATGCATCCGCAGACCGAAGGAAAAAAGGAAGTTTGCTTCGAGAAACTGCTCCCCTAAAATTAAGATGCGGAACATGGCTGTAGCGCATGGGCACATCTGCAACCTCTTTAGAAAAATCTCCTATAATTTCAAACCGAAAATTTGCAGTATATTTTTGGGCATAGATTTCAAGAGATTGAATGAGGGGGATAATTTGATCCCTGCGCCTGAACCGAGACGCAGTAATGAATATCTGCTGATTTGAAATTGTGCGAAATTCTTGTATATCACCAGTTGGACAAAAAAGATCTGTATCCACTCCATTGTATATAATACTCCAATTCTCATGTGGCGGCTTTCCAAGGAACGTATCGCATGAATATTTTGAGTATTTGCTTTGATATATAATGTGAGTAGCAAAGTATTTCAATATCATTTTTGCTGGAAAATTATAAAGTAGATATGCCTTTCCAGCGACTGTGCTTTTATAGTAGGCACCATCAAGCCGTTGTACTATTTTTCGATTGTGCAACTTTGCATGCAAAATATATTTTGGATGACAAGATACGAGAACAAAGAGAATGTCATACTCTTTTGTAAAAGTGAACGTAACACTATGCCCCATTTGTTCAAGCTGTTCTTTAAATAAAGCGGCGAAGGTTGATGTTCCGCCCGTCGGCTTTATCTGTATTGGAAGAAATATTCTCATAGGTTGCGTAGTGTATTTCGTATCCATTGTGGAATTATCATCATTCCTAGTGTCTCAATAAGATACAGGTATTCCAGAACAGGTGCGCCGTAGGCTCGCATATAGCGTACCCTTGTTTTGATGTTTTGCATTAGCTGTTGCTTACTTTTTGTAGTTGATATCGTATTCTCCGTATTGCGTATACAAAGAGCCTGGGGGATATTATGCATGGTGGTTAGTGGAAGAAGGCGGAACCATAAATCCCTGTCTTGCCCATACTGTATACTAGGATTGTAGTTTCCCACCTGTAGTACGAGTTCTTTTCGAAAAAGAACACAACTATGGCCAAAAGGATTTTTGTGGAATATTGATGTTCGTATATCCGTATCTGTTATTGGTAAACGAAACACTCTTTTTTTATTACCGTTTTTATTAATATACCAGCAACCAATAATTCCGCATTCTGGGTGCTTCTCCATATATTGCATTTGCATTTCTAGTTTTTCAGGAAGCCAAATATCGTCAGAATCAATCCGTGCAACAAGTGCGTTTTTAGCAATCGCAAGTCCAATGTTTAGTGTTTTTGTCAGGCCGATATTTTGTACGTTTGTATGTATTTTGACTGTACCTTCTGGAAACATTGTTTGCAGTTCTTGTATGATTTTAAATGAGTTATCTGTTGATCCGTCGTTAATACAGATAATTTCTGTCGGCAATACCGTCTGCTCCGCAATACTCATTATGCAAGCTGCAAGGTGTACTCTCGCATTGTATACTGGGAGTATAATAGATACGGGGACTAGAGGTTTGTGATGAGGTGTATCCATTGTTGGATAATAATAGGTAGAAAAAACTTCTTGGATTGGCTTGAGCTTTGTACTCCTCGCTGTATACGGAGAGATGGGTTCTCTAAGAGTGCACGAATAGACTCTGAAAGCTCTTGCGTAGTGTGCACGAGCACATTTGTATCTCCCAGAATTTCTAAAAATGCTCCATAGTTGTTTGCAATAATAGGAATACCCGCCCCCAGAGCTTCCAGAAGCGCATTAGGCATGTTATCAAACGTAGACCAATAGAGAAAAATATCGGTATGTTGGAGTCTTTCGGAAATATCTTTTCTGTACCCATGGAATACAACAGGAAACGTATAGTACTCTTTGTGTTCCTCATATGACTTTTTTACTGATTCTAAATACCTTCCTCCACCATATATATCGAATGTAAATGGAGTAGTGGTCTGCACGGCAGCGAGACCCTTCAGAAGCGTGAATACGCCCATTGATTTTTCCTTGAAATCAAAGCTCGTGACAGTTGCTATACGAACAGGACCTTCGTTATCTTTTTGAATACCCTCAGGTAGAGAAGTAATTGCGTTGGGTATAACAATTCCATCACTACTGCCGAGCTTGTTTTTAAGGAAGCGAGAGGGAAAAACAGTATGCTGAGAATATTTTCTCGTATGAGAATAGAGGTATGCCAAAGGATTTTTGAAAAGAGACTTTTCTCTCGTATAGTCTCCGCGAATATTGCAAATGAATGTCTTTTTGTTTGGGATCCAGAAAAAGGGGATTGAAGATATGATGATACTTTTTGTATCAAAATGGAGTCGTATCCACTGCCAAAAAGAGTATACATGCTTTGCGGGGTATCCTTGGTTCGTGAGCTCTTTTGCAATTATTCCCAGCTGTTTATGCGGTCCTCCGTGACGGCTTGAAATACAAATGATCATGATTTGTCGAGGTGAACTTTCCAAATGAATACATCACCGTTATCGTATATCTTTTCAAAAATATCACTGTTGGTATCGAGCGCAGGAAAAACATACTCATTACGATTTCCTGTAAAGCTTGCTTCGTATGGTCTATCAATATATGGATTTCTTGGGTGTGTCTTCGCATAGTATAAATAGATTGGTACATTTTTATACGCATCGGGTATTACGGGTGTAACAGGCTTTTCTGCCACTTCTTGCTTGCTCTCCTTTGCAGGAGAGCATTGAACTGCGATCGTTTGTGCGACATACGAGAGGTAACCGGGGGTACAGATGTTTGTGTTGTCATAGCTGGTATTAGTGTTTGGTGTATTTTCTGCGTCCTCTAGCGTTTTTGATGTAATACCGGTGGGATTTAACGGTTTATTCGTGCGATCTTGGAACCCAAGAAGTGTGGTGAGGTGGTTCACAATAAGTCCCGCATCTTTCGCTAAAAAGTATTCAGCTTCGAGATGTATCCTATTGGAAGAGGTATGGTAACGAAGAAGGTTCTTGGAAGACGCAGAAAAGATAATTCTATCTTTGGGAAGTTCTCGCATAATCCACTGTGCAGCTTCCCATTCGTATTGTGGGGTTGTAAAGCCGCTTACATATGTGACATAGCCGGCTCCAAATATATTTATTGTAAGGGCAATACATATGATGACGACCGGTATCTTTTTTATAAATCCTGAAATGGAATAGTTTTTTTGGAGGTAGAGAAGTATTCCAAAAAGAGGGGCGAGCAGTAGGATGCTCAATGCTTGCCATGCTCGATCCGGTAAATACGCAATGTTACTTGTACGCGGAGCGACCTCCGCGACCACAAAAAAGAATAGGATGAGAATACCAGGCATGATGAGCATAGGGGAAAGAATTCTGCTGTATATGAACTTCCGGAATCTTTTCTGAAGAAGAAGGAGAAAAAGAAACGCAATAATTGCTAGTGATAACACACCTGCATAAAACGCATAATATTTTATAACTCCCGATGCTCCAGCCCATCCCACTGGATTTTGGTCGATGTTCACGTACTGCGCAGGAAAATTCCAATTTTGGTTTCCTTGAAAGAATCTGGAAACAAGTTTTTTCCCAAGCAATGCTATATTGCCCAGTATTTTTGTTAGCTGTACTTTTTCAAGCCAGGGAATAAAAAGAATAATAAGGAGTGCACCCTTTACTTTGTTTTGCCAGATATATCTTCGATGAAGTACAAGGAGCGTTACAATCCAGGCTGCAGCAGGTATGAAGAACAGCGGGTGATATATACTTCCTATAAACGCACTAGCGCCTGTCATATAAAATAGTATTGGCAAAGGGTTATATGCATAGGCGATACTGATGCCCACGACAAAGTACAGGTGTATAAGAGCGACTATCTGTTGACGTACTATTTCTAACTCAAAAATAATAACCGGAGAGGTCAGTGCACAGAATATAAAGATATATTGAAATATCCCATGTAATTTTCTTGCAGCAAGGTAGAGGGGTGGGATCGCAAGAAGAGCAAGAAAGGGGAAAATATATTTAGTAATAATCCAGTAACTTGCACCTGAAAGATAATGGAATGAAACAATGAGCGAAAAGTATAGTGGTCGGTCACGATCATTTGCTACTGTCAGTGTTCCTGCTGTGTCTACCTTCTCCAGTGCGATAAGCCAGGAGTATGGGTCGAGTACCGACAAGAAAGGGTATCTTGTGACGTTATATGCATGCACCGCAAATACAAATAACGCGCCAATAAGCAAGGGGTGAATTAGGAGTAGCTTCCATGAGGTAACTGTTTTTCCTATTACAAGGGGCCAAGCTTCCTTTCTTTTATATACCCACGGGATACTATGAAGTGCAATATATGCGATAAGTGGTATCCATGAGTTTACCTGACCGCTCAGTTTGTATATTCCTAAAACGAGAAAAGGAATAAAAAATAACGAGGAGAGAATACTCAGTGTTACAAAGGTGGCAAGGTCGAGAGTGATATTCCATTTCTTTTGTATTAGATAGATACTATTTGCACCCGCAAGGAAAAACATTTCAATAAAAGCCAGTATGGTACCCGTGGCAACAATAATGGGTGCATCAGATCGAATAGTAATGAGAAAAAGAATAATTAAAAGCGAACCAATCCAAAGGTTTGCTTTTTGTAGATATTCTGTAGGGCTGGTGCTCATACTAGTGCTTTCATGTGTGATTCATATTCACTTGCAGCGCTCTTCCAATTAAACTTTTGCTTAATATAAGGGCTGGCTACACTGGAAAACTTCATCCGTAGCGAAGCATCCATTATCAGAGTTTGTATCTTTTCAGTTAAAGAAGCAATATCTCCGGGTTTATATAAAAACCACGAAAGCTCCGGGGACAGTATTTCTGCTGTACCACCAACGTTTGTAGCAATAACGCTTGTTTTGCAGGTAATTGCCTCTAGTATTGTTGTTGGTAGCCCTTCGGAATAGCTCGGGTTGACGACAATATCGCTTATCTTCATAACACCGATTGATTCATCGTGTGAAAGGGCTCCTAGAAAGCGTACTCGTGTGTCAAGATGAAGATTTGTTTGTAATACTTCAAGTTCAGTGCGCTCTTGTCCTGATCCGACCAGCAATAGAACAATAGGGGTAGTTTGTGGAATAGCGGCAATTGCGTGGAAAAGGTCCGGAAGGCCCTTTCCGCTGATGAGTCTTCCTACGTACGTAATGATCGTATGTCCCCGGTAGAGTTCCTTAAGCGCACTATTTGGAGCAATAGCTGCAATGTTGTTATACTCGACCCCTCTATAAATAACTGGTGTTTTTCGTTGGTCAAAGGTTTTAATAAACTGTTGCGCAGAATTGGAAGGAGCGATAGTAAGAGATGTATGTTTAAAAAGAAAGGGGGCGATGCAGGCGTCATATATCCTTCCGATCGGCGCAACAAGAAGATTATTAGAAATGACATATCCGCTTCCGTGCTCAATGTGAATCCAGGGAATTTTTCGTATTTTTCCCATTATGAGAGCGATAGGGGTGCTTATAAAGAATCGTGTAGCAGAAAAAATAATGTCAAATTGCTCTGTTTTTACCATGTAGAATAACTTCCAAAATACAGGAGAGAAGATATTTGGTATTGGATAGTTGTATATAATATCCAACGCCGGAAACCGAATTACTGTAATATTCCCTTTTTTTTCTATTACATTTCCCCAAGGGATATTACTTGTGACAATGGTAATAGAGTGCCCTTTTGCTGCAAGGTGTGAAAACAGTTCCTCATTGTATTTTTCTAGCCCGCCTATATGAGGAGGATGGTATGGGCTACAAACGATTATTTTCATGGGGAATGCGAGTATCTTTCATAGCCTCTTTTCTTGTAAGTCTTGTAATATCCTGCTCAATCCTTTCAACAACTGATAGGATTTTGAAAATCATTAAAAATACTAATAAAAAGCCAATCAGAATAACCGCATTAATATTTCCCTGTAATCCTATAAACGTTGCAAGAATATTCGTAAACTCTGGGAACAGAGCGACCGTGGCCATACCACCCCAAACTATTATTCGAACTGCAAGTTTTAAAAATGATTGTCCTGCTCCACGACGAAGAAACTTTTGCATACCAGCATATATCATAAACAAGGCAATACCGACTACTGCAATCTGATAGAATTGAAGACTTATGGCTTGCATATAACCTCTTAGGATAACCTATTAAAGATCATTTTGTACACTGTTTTTATGCCATTTGAAATATTCTGCTTGTGTATCTTATTTTTTGAATACTCAGTATAGGCAACAGAAATGGGTACTTCTTGAAAACTGAGCTTGTGCACCGCAATCAAATGAATTATCTCGCTTTCATATTCGTAAGAATCGGATTTTGTATCAAGGAGCTGGCACGCACGGTTCGAGTATGCTCGAAGTCCCGATTGGCTATCTTTTACCCGAATACCCGCATACATAGCAGTTACACCGTTTGCTATAACGTTATGGGTAATTTTATGCCATGGCATAGAAGATTGTACAAACGGACGGTATCCAAGTACGACGTCACATTCTCCGCGCATAATTGGCTCAATGAGGGATGGTATATCTGAGGGGAAGTGCTGGCCATCTCCATCTATAGTGACTACGACGTTAGCCCCAAACTGACTTGCTGCTACAATGCCAGTTCTGGTAGCTGCACCTTTTCCACGATTTAATCGATGAGTAATTGCAATAGCTCCCGCTGTTTTTGCAACCGTTCCAGTAGCATCCTCTGAGCCATCGTCAACTACAATAATATTTGAATATCCATGCTGCAAAACATCCTGAACTACTTGTCCAATTTTTTTCTCCTCATTGAAAGCTGGAATGACGACGTATACACCGTTCATACAATGGAATATACTATAGACCATGAAACAGGTATATAGGGAGCATTTTATAGCTCTTCTCGTTTTTTCTCTTCTTGCTATTTTTATGACGTTTCCCGTCATATTTCACATGAAAACGAATATTGCAGGGAGTGGTGGTGACCCTTGGCAGACTATGTGGCGTTTTGAATCAAAAGCGACTTCTGGAATTAGTGGCTTTGCAAGCGATATATTTGGTCTTGGAGAGCCACGCCTTGCAAACCTTTCAGTATGGCCCTGGATGCCGCTTCACCTTGTGTTTGGCGAACCCATCGCATATAACGTTATTTGGTTGCTGCACTTTATTCTTGCAGGCTATGCAATGGCAGTTCTTATGCAAGTCCTTACTCGAAGTACGACTATTCTTTCGCCCGCGTCAATTCTTGCTGGTATTGCGTACATGTTTATGCCGTATCATGTTGCCCACAGCTTAGGACATTTTGGTGCAATGCAACTTGAATGGATACCCTTTATAGTGGCAAGTGCAATTTCTTTATTTCGATCTCCAACTATTTTAAAAACGATACTCTTCGGGCTTCTTGTAACTACTCAGGCATGGACGGAACATCATTATATAGTTTGGCTTTCGTTGTTTGCGTTGATAACCGGATTTGTATATCGGAGCGAACTACTAACCTCACCCAGCCTCTCCTTCGTAAGGAGAGGAGACGACGCGAAGCTCCCTTCGCCTTACGAAGGAGAAGGGTCAGGGATGAGGTGGGCGCAGTTGTTGATTTTACTAACTATTCTTCTCCTCGGCATAATTTTCCCTTTTATTCCAACAATGAAACTTGCTGCAACAAATAGTGGGGCACTGGAATTGGGCGCTTCCCAAACAATTCGTTTTTCTGCTGATCTTTTTTCTTTCATTGTTCCGCCTTCGTACCATCCCATTTGGGGAAGTTTGTTTGATTCACTATTTACTCAATTTTTTACAGGTAACGATGCTGAGAATGTGCAGTACGTTGGAATAAGTATTCTACTTGCTATTCTTTTTTTCCACAAACATATTCCTGTGAAACAAAAAAGACTTTGGATATTGACTGCAGTATTTTTTGGTAGCATGAGTCTTGGGCCAGTACTTCATATATTTGGGAAATTAACAACTCTTCCGCTTCCTTATGCGTTGTTTACAAATCTACCATTATTTTCCGCTATTCGTGTCATTGCACGTGCTGGGGTTATGGTGAGTTTTGCAAGTATTGTTTTATTTGGTTGGGTTATTGCAACCAACTTTCAGCGTGTTCGAACATCAGTAGTAATCGGTTTTATTTTGCTTCTTGAATTTGCATTTTTCCCATTCCCCATGCAGTCTGCAATGCTTTCTCCCGTTTATGACAATCTTCAAAACATTCCTGGCAAGGCTATTATTGAGCTTCCTGCAGCTACTAATTATACCGCTGCATCTCGTTCTTTATACGCAAGTTTGCGGCATGCAAAAGAAGTTCTCGGTAACATTGCACTTGAACGGGGTCAGGATACAGATGTATATGCGCGTGTGAAATCTATTCCAAGTATTCGACAGCTTTTGTATCTACGAACAACAGATCTTGCTGAAAATCGAAAAGAATTTTTTGACCAAGATTTGCTTGAAACACTCCCAGACGCCATGAAGTATCTCGACGCACGTGCGATTATTATTCATACGGATTCTCTATCAAGTCTACAAAACGCTGCGATAGAAGGTTTTTTTGAAAAGAATTCTGGTTTTGTTAAACGGTCTTTTGAAGATGCAATATTATATGTACTAGATACTGCGAGGGGAATACAAACAGACGGAGTGTTCTTAATTCGAGGAAAAGGATGGGAACACGTTGGATATGACCCAAAGAAGCAAAGTGTATTTGGAGAAATCTCTCAAGAGGCGAAGGTAACGCTGGTGAATATAAATAGTTACCCAGTATCTATTGTATTACAGTATTCACTGGCACCGGGTTCGGAAGGTAGCTTGAAGGCTACAAATGAATTGGTGTTACAGCCGGGAGAGCGGGAGATACTCTTTACGCATGCTGGAAACGGGAAAAGTGTAATACAAAATCCAGTATTGCGCGTGTCACCTCTACGCCCATGAATATTTTAATGATTAACTTCGAGTATCCTCCCCTCGGGGGAGGTGGTGGCGTCGCAACTCACGATATTGCGCGAGAGTTGGCTAAGCGACACAACGTGCATGTGCTTACCACAGCTTTTCGTGATTTGCCCTATGCAGAGGTACTGGGTAACGTCACTATTCATCGGGTAAGAGTAT
>Ga0209542_10005245_pt1 | contig 26021 bp, 23 predicted proteins | sample RifCSPhighO2_01_FD_184028 | JGI IMG/M metagenome (GOLD analysis project Ga0209542, IMG submission 184028) | Soil microbial communities from Rifle, Colorado - Rifle CSP2_plank highO2_0.1 (SPAdes) (version 2) | ecosystem: Environmental > Terrestrial > Deep subsurface > Rock core/Sediment ...
ACTTTGGCTTCGACGACTTTCGGACCGAGCCCGACGGCCGAACCCTGCAGCACGATGTGGTGCTGGCTGGTATGCGTGGTGAGCACGTGTTGGCCATCCTGGCGACGGGGGGTGGCAAGTCACTGTGCTACCAACTGCCAGCCCTGAATCGTTTTCATCGCAACGGCACCCTCACGGTCATCATCTCGCCGCTGCAGTCCTTGATGAAGGACCAAGTCGATGGGCTGCTTGCGCGGAACGTGCAGTGCGCTGCCACCCTCAACGGCTTGTTGACCATGCCTGAGCGTGCCGAGGTGTTGGAGATGATCCAGCTCGGTGATGTGGGCATTCTGCTGGTGTCGCCTGAGCAGTTTCGCAATAAGGCGTTTCGGCGCGCCATTGCCCAGCGTCAGGTTGGTGCCTGGATCTTCGACGAAGCGCACTGCTTGTCGAAATGGGGCGCGGATTTTAGACCGGACTACCTCTATGTTTCGCGCTTCATTAAGCAGTTCACCGGCGAGGGCGAGCTGGCCCCGATAGGGTGTTTCACGGCGACCGCTAAGCCCGACGTGCTTGAGGATATCGAGCAGCATTTCAAGGAAGGTTTGGGCATCACCTTCAGAAGTTTTATCGGCACCCATGAGCGCGACAACCTGCGCTTCGAGGTATTGCCCTGCACCCGTGCCGATAAGCGTCATCGCACCCACGGTTTGCTAGAAGACGAGCTGGGTCGTGAAGACGGCGGGGCGGTGGTCTTTGTCTCAAGCCGTAAGAGTTCGGAGGAACTGGCGGACTTCTTGATAGGCCACGGCTGGGCCTGCAAGCACTACCACGCCGGCCTGGAGCCGCACGAGAAAAAGGACATTCAGGACGCATTCAAATCGGGCGAACTGCGGGTCATTGTGGCGACCAACGCGTTTGGCATGGGCGTGGACAAGTCCGATATCCGCCTGGTGGTGCATGCGGATATTCCAGGTTCCCTGGAAAACTATCTGCAGGAAGCTGGTCGAGCAGGGCGCGACCAAGGCCAGGCCCGTTGCGTGCTCTTGTATGACGCCCAGGACATCGAGACTCAGTTCGGCATGAGCGAAGGCTCGAAGCTGACACTGCGTGATATTCAGCAGATCCTGCGCAAACTGCGTAAGGAAAGTGATCGGCGCAAGGGCGGCAAGTTGGTCATCACGGCCGGCGAAGTGCTGATGGACGAGCAGGTCGAAACCAGTTTCGACGCAGGTGAGCGTGACGCTGAAACCAAGGTGGTAACAGCCGTTGCGTGGCTCGAACGCGGGCAGTTTCTAAAGCGTGAAGAGAACCAGACCCAGATCTTTCCGGCGAGCCTAAAGCTCCCTAAAGAAGAGGCTGATAAACGCCTCGCCAATGCCAAGCTTCCAGCGCGCCGGCTGGAAGAGTTCAAGGCCATCCTGAGCTACCTCTATGAGGCGAGCTCTGACGAGCGTGTAAACACTGATTCTCTGATGGCCCTGACGAGCCTGACCTCTGAGGAGGTGACGGCCACCTTGCGGCAGATGGAGGATCTGGGGCTGCTGGTAAACGACTCCAAGTTGACCTTGTACGTCCGCCACGGGGTCGTTGGTCTTTCAACTCAGCGGCTGCAGGTGACCTTAGAGCTTGAAGAGGCCCTGTTCGATCTGCTGCAGGAGTTGGCACCAGACGCCGAGAACGGCGCGTGGCAAGACCTTAACCTGCCACCCCTGACAGCCGCCCTGAAAACAGCAACAGGCAATAACGAACTGATCCCTCATCATGTGTTGCGGCTTCTGCGCAGCCTAGCCCTGGATCAAGACGCCGATAGTCAGCAGCGCAGCAGCTTCGAGCTGCGTCAGATTAACCAGGATTACCTCAAGCTGCGCATCCGCGGCGGACACAATTGGCGGCAGATACAGAGTTTTGGTGAGCGTCGCCGAGCAATCTCGGCTGTGCTGCTCAAATTTATCATCGGCAAGTTGCCACCAGGCGCTCGTGGCAAGGACCTTCTGGTCGAAACCACCTTTGGTGAGTTGATGGGCCAGATTGAGCAAGATCTTGAACTGCGCGCCCGTATCAGTGAGCCGGAGCGGCGGCGTGCCATCGAGCACGTGCTGCTCTACCTGCATAAGCAGGAAGTGCTGACGCTCAATCACGGCATGACCGTCATGCGACGGGCAATGACCATTGAAGTCGACCCGGAGAAACGCACTGGCTATCTGAAAGACGACTATCAGCGCCTGGACGAGCACTACCGGGAGAAGCGCATCCAGGTGCATGTGATGCGTGAGTATGCAGAGACGGCCCTTGGCGAGATGGCCGATGCCCTGCGCTTGGTGATGCACTATTTCACGCTGTCGAAGCTGGAGTTTATTCAGCTCTACTTCTCCGGGCGTGAAGAGGTACTGAAGCTCGCCACCAGTGAAGAGTCCTGGCGCACCATCATTGAGAACTTGAGTGCGCCACAGCGGGTGATCGTCGCCGACGATGACGATGTAAACCGGCTGGTGCTGGCAGGCCCTGGCTCAGGCAAGACTCGAGTGATTGTCCACCGCATCGCATACCTGCTGAGGGTGAGGCGGGTGCCTGCACGATGCATCGTTGCACTGACCTTCAACCGTCATGCTGCAAACGAGATCAAGCAGCGCCTCATCAACTTGGTTGGCCCTGATGCCTATGGGGTCAATGTCATGACCTATCACCGGATGGCGATGCGCTTAACCGGTACGCGGTTTGAGCGAGGCGAGGCAGTCGAGGAAACTCGATTGGGCCAGGTTATGAGTGAGGCGGTTGAGCTCCTGGAAGGTAAGCGCCAGGTAGAAGGCGAAGATGATCTGCGCGAGCAGCTGATGCGCGGCTATCGCTACATCCTGGTCGACGAGTACCAGGACATCGACGACCTGCAATATCGCCTGGTAAGCGCCTTGGCTGGGCGTAAAGCGGAGGAAGAAGGGCGGTTATGTATTCTCGCTGTGGGTGACGACGACCAGAACATCTACTCCTGGCGCGACGCCAACAACCTCTACATTGAGCGCTTCCGAGAAGACTACTCAGCTGCCAACGCCTACCTCATTGATAACTACCGTTCCACTGGCCAGATCATTGATGCGGCAAACCGGGTTATCACTCGCAACCCTGAGCGCTTGAAGCAGGATCACCCCATTCAGATCAATGCGGCGCGCCGCGATCAGCCCAAGGGCGGTGAGTGGGAAAGCCTGGACCCTGAACGCGCTGGGCGGGTGCTGCGGCTGCGGATTGAAGGTGAAGAGGGTGCTCGAGCCAACCTGCAGGCCCAGGCAGTCATGGCTGAACTGCAACGCTTGCTGAGTCTGAACAGTGAGGAATGGCAGGGCTGTGCCGTATTGGCACGCACCCACCAGTACCTGTGGCCGGTACAGGCTTGGTGCGAAGCGCACGGAGTGCCGTACTACCTGGCCGCTGACAAAGACAGCGCGTTGCCGCTGACCGCACAGCGCGGCTTTGCGCAAGCCGTTGAAGCACTTCGTGGCATTACGGAACCGTTAGATTCCGCTGCTGCTTGGCAGTACTTGAGCGAGGAGGTTGCCAGCGACTGGCATCAGTTCTTCGCAATGGCCTTTATGCAGCTCACTGCAGAGTTCGGCCAATGTCCTCTCGGAGCCAATGCGGTGATCGAGTGGCTGTATGACTACGCACGTGAGCTTCGTCATCAGCCCAAGCAGGGGCTCTACCTGGGCACGGTTCACTCAGCTAAGGGGCTGGAGTTCCGGCACGTGATGCTGCTCGACGGCGGCTGGTCGGCTCAGCCCGAGACCCTCAATGATGAGCGCCGGCTCTACTACGTGGGCATGACCCGAGCCGAACAGACCCTGACGCTCTGTGAGTTTCCGAACGGCAACCTGTTCAGTCGCTACCTCACTGACGAAGTCCAGGGGCGCACATTCCAGGGTGAGTTCCAAGCGGAGCTGGAGAAGCGTTACCTACAGCTCTCACTGAAAGATATTGATCTGGATTTTGCCGGGCGCAAGAAGTCAGCGGACCCTATACACCAGGCATTGGCGAAGCTTGAGCCAGGCGACACGCTTACCTTCAAAGCCGATGACGGCCGATACCTGATCCAGAATGCCGACTGCGATGTTGTTGGCCGCACAGCTAAGTCCTTCAAGCTCGAACTCGAGATAGAGGAGTGCGAAGTGGCCGCTGTGCTGGTGCGGCAGACTGACTGGTGTGAAGAGGCTTTCCGCCAATACCACCACTCTGAAAAGTGGGAACTGCTCGTGCCGAGGATTGCTGGCCGAGTGTTAACCCGCAGTACAAAGCCTGAAGCCACCTGAAGACGGGAAGGAACCGATGTCGCAGCTTTCCAAAATTCGTAGTCCCGCTGCTGTTCAGGCCGCCATCGATGAGTTCGTGCAGCTTGGCCGCACGAAGTTCCTGGAGCGCTATGGCTTTGGCAAGTCGCGCGACTTCCTGGTGCGCGATCCCAAGACAGGAACCGACTGCGATTCAAAAGCCATTGCTGGCGTCGCGTTCGGCAAGCAGTTTCCCGAACTGGGCGCACTGAGCGCAGAGAGCTTCTCGGGCGGCGAAGCGACGGTCGTGCCTTTGTTGACTGAGCTTGGGTTCACCATCATCCGGATTGGTGAGGACTGGTCAGAAACGGAGGTGGAAGCCACTGTCCGTGACTACTTTGAAATGCTACGTGCTGAAGCTGCAGGCCTTCCTTTCAACAAGAGCGAGCACAACCAAGCACTGCGGCAACTGCTGAGCGGCCGCAGCAAATCCTCAGTCGAGCTCAAACACCAGAACATCAGTGCCGTGCTTGATGCTTTGGGACTTCCCTACATCAACGGGTACAAACCCAGAGGCAACAGCCAACTGCTGCTCCGTAAATCCGTACAAGCGTATTTACTGAAAAACCAGCAAGTGGTGGGCTCCATTGTCGACTCGCTGGAGGAGGTAAAGCTTCCTAGCGAAAAGTCCTATCTGGCTGCCCTGGTCGAAGCGCCAACGCGTGAGGAGCTGGTGCGTGGTCCCGTATCCGCCAGGCAACGACTGCCGCGCAAGTTTGACTATGCCGCTCGCGACGAAGCCAACCGCAAGCTGGGCCGGGCAGGGGAGCAATGGGTGATTGAGTTTGAGCAGCAACGCCTTACAGATATGGGCAGTCCAGAGCTCTTTCAACGCCTGGATTGGGTAGCAGACACTCAAGGTGATGGCGCGGGCTTCGACATCCTGTCGTTTGACGACGCTGCGAATCACCGGTTCATCGAAGTCAAAACCACCAATGGCAGCCTAGGGTCTTCATTCTTGGTCAGCCACAACGAGTTGGAGTTTTCCAAGGAAGTCGGAGAGCAGTTCTACCTCTACCGGGTATTCCAATTCAGGGACGGCCCACGCCTATTCACGCTCCACGGCGACCTTTCCCAGCACGTACATCTCAAACCCACGGACTTTCGTGCGAGCTTCCGGGGGATTTTGTGATGAGTTATAAGAGGAGCCGCTATCGGCCAATAGCCATCGTTACGCAGAGTGATAGCTGTATCACCCACAGCGGGTAATCGCCAATACAAATATGGCCCGTAAAACCTAACTTTAACGCCAAAAAGATCATATGAAAATAGTTATTAAAATAGATTCGGAAAGTAAGAAAGGAAAATTCCTGTATCTTGAGCCTAATGATTGGGATGACTACTCCTATAAGTCAACTTATATTTTATATTTCCATGGTGATCAAAAGGCAACTTTAATAGGAGAGGTCAAGATTATCGATAGCGATATTGATATTGGTCGCGTTAAAGTACCTGGTGGTGTAGATAAACTTCCGCCAAATTTTTGTTCTTTAGGGCAAACTGAAAGTTATTATAAGAAACTGCAGGCTATAAGCATGGAGGACCGCAATGATATCTTAGTTTCTCTGAATGACTGCGCTTATGATGGGCACATTTTGAAGGTCTTCAAAGATTTACCCCAGTTCAAATCGTCCGCTGTGAGGTTTAGCCAGGCTGAGCAGGCACTTGCATTTGGTATAGAGATTTTTAACCGGAAGCAGAAGCAGGACATAAAGCCTTCACATTCGTTTACATTCAAAACACAGTTAAAAGGGTTTCAGTCTGATCATAATTTGAGTTTCAATTTCTTTGGCAAAAATGACAAAAAAATACCTTCCAACGTAAATGTCATAATTGGTAGGAATGGAACTGGGAAAACTCAGTTGTTGAGTGACTTGGCTAAAACGGTTTCAGGTTATGGCTTTGATGATAGAAAAGATCTTATTTCATCAAGAGACAACAAGCTGGGGAGGCCGAGTTTATCGTTTGGACCAGTTATTGTAATTTCTTACTCTGCATTTGATAATTTTGAAATCCCAGGTAAGGATGAGCAGGAACGTGAAGAGTTGGAAGCTGTGGGTCACGTGCATGGTTATAAATATTGTGGATTGAGAGAGCGAATCGGTGAGGGACAGTATCGATTAAAAGACATAGAAGAAATAACGAAAGAATTTTCTGAGAACTATAAGAAAATTAAAAAATCTAAATTTAGGCAGCAATGGATTGATTGTGTCCAGCACGTTCTTAACGATCCATCATTTCGCGAAATAGAGAGCAGTGATTTAGATAAAAACTTTTTGAGGCTCAGTTCAGGTCAAAAAATAATACTTTCGATATTGGCAGGCGTATTTGAGCACATAAAGTCGAATTCATTGGTAATAATAGATGAGCCTGAAACCCACCTTCATCCATCGTTGATGTCTGCTTTTATGCATTCTATCAGGGCGGTGCTCGAGCTTTTTGATTCTTACGCCATTATTGCAACGCATTCGCCAGTTATTCTTCAAGAGACGCCATCTATGTTTGTACAAATTCTGGGTGGCACAAGCAAAAGACCCAAGGTAAGCACTTTGCAGAATGAGTGCTTTGGTGAGGAAATATCAACTCTGACAGAGGACGTCTTTCATGTTTCATTTGAGGAGTCTAATTTTTATAATGTCCTGAGTGGCCTTTCTAAGAAAGGATACTCTCTAGACGAAATTGAGAGAATGTTCGAGAACCGGTTAAGCTTTACCGCCAGAAGCTTTATTGAAACTCTGTAGCAGGTATTATATATGAGGAATTTACCTGCGCCGTTGCTAAATGACAGAGTTGTATTTTCAAGGATTGCAAGATCTAAAATCTATAAATATAAAGCGCGTTTATACAAGGTTAGATCGGAAGTTAATGCTCGATACAAAGATTATATGGCTAATGCTCATAGTTTAGAGTCGTTGTCGTCTAGTAGTGTAAATGTATTTTGTGCGGAAGCTTTGGTGAAGTGTTACTCTTCCCGAACAATTTTTTTGGATTCCGTTAGAGATGATCTGCTATGTCCGAATGTGGAAGACTTTGATGAGTGCCCCCTTTGCGGCATTGGGGAGCCTAGTACTTTAGATCATTATCTCCCTAAGGAAGAGTTTCCTGAATTTTCTGTTTTTTCGAAAAATTTAATTCCAATTTGTAGTCCGTGCAATAGCATTTACAAGGGGGCAAGGTGGATTGAGAATGGAAAAAGGTTATTTATTCACACGTACTTTGATATCTTTCCAGCTCAATCATTCCTAACTGCAAGCATCACGGTTGGTGCTAAGTTGTCGCTCGCGTACAATGCTCTACATGTTCCAGGTCATGTCAATTTCTCTGAGCTGTTTTCAAGGCATTTTGAGGAGTTGGAGTTAAATAATAGGTACAAGCGAAAAGCCGCTTCTGAAATAGCGAGAAAGAAAAGAAGATTTGAAGCCATATTCAAAAAAAACGGCTCTCCGGATGATGTTGCAAATGCTCTACTACAAGAGGCCGTTTATTTGCGGGCAGAGCACTCTCAAAACCACTGGAAGCTGGCGCTATATGAGGCTCTTTCGAAATCGCCTGATTTTTGTAATGGCGGTTTTAGAAAGTCAATAGCAAAATAAAAGTAGACAGCTAAAGGGGCTGGGTTTTTATGATGATTGCGTTAAGTTCCACTTTAGCCTTACATCATATAAGCAGGGCCAGGCAAGATGCTGCCTTAATCAAGCGATCGTTGAGGTGTTAGCGGCTTTTCCTGTTTGGCCGCTATTCGTCGATCGCTGCAGTTGGGCTTAGGTTCTTTTGGCGGGCCAATCTGGGGTGATACTGCTGAAATGCCGAGCCGGTACACCCGGCTCGGGTCTATCGGCTACAGCGATCGAGGAAGCTCTCTCATCTTCGGCTTTTTGCGCTGCTGCGGGCATACTCGTTGATGAATGCGGCTTAGAAAGCCTACTTCGAAGGCCCGCCTTTCAATGGCACATGGGAGGAGGTCGCGCTCGGCGATCATAATTGCCCACAGCCAGCCAGTCCTCGCATTGTCGAGCCATGACTGAGCCAGTTTCACGCCCTGGTTGAATGCCTGTCTGCAGTCTGACGCCCAGATGATTTCCATACCCGGGTGACCATCATGTGCGGGTAAGCAGGTTGTTACGCCTTTGCTCATCTGGCACCTCCTCGCGCTTCGGAAAGTGCACGGCGGTAGAGCACCACCATTTCGTCTAACAGATCCAAGGCTGAGTAAGCCGCCACGCGGGACCGCAGGTTTTCGGGCTGGAAGCCATCGGGCTCAGCCATTTGATCCAGTAGGTTGCCCAGTATTATGGCGCGCTGTTCAGCGGCTGCCTCAGCGGGGAGGGTAGAGCGCTCGGATTCATGCAGCGGGCTTGGCCGCAGTGGAAAGGGTACAACGCAGGTTTTGAACTCAGCCATGGCGCACCTCCGAAGTAGTAGAGGTGAACAGCACGAGTAGACGACCAAGGCGGAGCTCTTGGGTAAAAAAGGGGTAGCGCATTTTCCTTATGCTCCTCAGACGATTAAGGAGCCGCCTACCGCCGTTGCTACACGGTAATGGAGGCGGACCGTGCGGGGGTAGCAAACCGGCGTCCGAGGGAACCGGCCAGGCAAAAGCCTGCCCCACACGGCCCGCCATAAAGTTAAGCAACCGAGCACACGAAGTGCTGACCACTTAAGTTATGACGCTGCCGCGTCCCGAACAATTCAGGTTGCTACACCCGGTCGTGGGATTTACCACGACGGGCGCACTCTAGCTCGCGGGTTTCAGGATGGCAACCAGTTGGGGAGTAGATGGTCGAGTGTTGAACGTTGGGCTTCGACTGAGTGACCCGGTTGGACGGGGCACCGTGTATGGCGCTCAGGACCTAACTCCAGAAGCTTCTTGCCCGATGTTGTAGGGAGATATACCGGGGCATAAGCTTCTACAAATATCTCCCAACTCGGTTCGGCCCTCTGCAATGGAGGAGGAAATAGCGTTGACGCAAGGGGGGGAAGGCGATTTACCAAAAAGTGTCGTCGCCTTCACTGTCTTGGTCTCTAGGGTAGGGAGGCCATACCGAGCATGAGCGCGCCAGGTGCAGCAACGTGAAGACATACTCGTACCTATCCGAGTGTATCTTCATTTCTCGAATGACTGCATCCTTGTCGGCGTGTGGAAACCACGTACGTGCTGGGCGTTGGACGCCTAGTCGCTCATGCGTTATCTCTTGGGACGCAGCGAGTGAGTCTGTGGGTATTGGGGTTGCGACTTTGCGAGTGCGGAAGAAGGCTCCGTTTCTTCTGGCCGCGTTGCTTGAGTAAGCCCATTTCATGTAGCCGTCACGCGATAAAATAAGCAGTGCGCTCTCGTCGGTAGAGCTGATCCATTTTAGCGCTGCTGCAGTGAGGGATACCCCGTAGCGATCTGCACAGTGGCGCAACATCTCAATATCAACATTCGGCGTCACCTGAGCGCGAAAGTCGTTCAACGGCATCAGTAGAAACGAGGAGAATAGATCAGCTTCTGCCTCAATGGATTTCGCGTGCCAGGAAAGCATGTCCTCCTTGTTGCATTGGAATTCATCCTTCTGAAGCCGGTGAAGAATGTAGTGCCCTAGCTCGTGAGCTTGGGTGAAGCGAATGCGTCCGGAAGACTCAATTTTTGAGTTGTAAACAAGCATCCACTTCTTTTGGCTATTTCCATTGTGGAACAGAGCGCCATCAAAGTTTTGAATGTCCACTGCTTCTATTTTGGTGATGGGGTCTGCCCAGCCAAAAATGGAGCCAGCTTCCAATGCCAGTGCTGGTACATCAATAGGAAATCGCGATGTGCCATGCTCGCGGCTTACAAGATCGCAGATCTTGGTGAGCCGAATGGCTGCTTTCTGAGGTGTCCATACCTCCGAGTCTTCGCCCATCAGAAGTCCTTTTTGAACGTATCTAGTATTTTTCTCAGTTGAGCCTTGGCGTCAGGTTCAAGATTCTTGTAACCGCGAAAGAAAGCGTCATCAAGGTGGCGCTCTTCAGGCTCTCGAAGATCATCCTCAAAGAAATAAGTCGCTGCAACCCCCAGCTCATCAGCCAGTGCAGTGAGCTTTTCGGCAGAAGGGCGTTGCGATTCACGGTTTTCCAGCTCCCATAGGTAGCTCTTGCTCAGGCCTGCGGCATCGGCCAGTTTCTCTAGAGTCAGCCCACGCTGCTTGCGCAGATCGCGGAGCTTCTCACCGAGACGAGTTTTCATTCGCGTGCGTCTCCATGGTTCGTAGAAAAATTCTACCACTATTCCGAACAAATGGTTTGACAACCCTGGTAAGAGGCGTAGCTTATGCTTCAAGTTCGCTTTTCCGAACTTTTTGTATGGCTCGTCGATGCTTGGTTGTCCGCCCTTCGTCCAGCCTCTATCTGGCAGTGATTCTGTTTTGAGGTGGTTATGTCAAGAGAACATGTAGATCATCGAGATATTGCGCGGTTCGCTGAAGAAAAAGTGAATTTGCCGAAGACGAAGGCGACGGAGTACCGGGAGCAGGCCCAGCGCCTGCAGGACAAGCTGGAAGGGTACCTGAGCGAGCATCCCGACTTTTCGCTCCGCCGTATGATGTTGTCAGGCAGCTTGGCCAAAGGAACAGCGTTGCGTTCGCTCAACGACATCGACGTGGCTGTTTACATCAGCGGCTCTGAAGCCCCGAATAACATTCAGGGTTTGATTTCGTACCTGACCGAGCGCCTGCGAAAAGCCTTCCCTAACTTCACTGATGATCAGGTCACGCCCCAGACCTACTCCGTTCAGGTTAATTTCAAAGGGTCAGGGCTCAATGTCGACCTTGTTCCCGTTCTTTACAGTGGCAAAGATCAGTGGCGGGGAAATTTGGTCAGCCAGGATGATGGCTCTTTTCTTGAGACCAGTATTCCTCTGCACCTGGAATTTGCCAAAGCGCGTAAACGGGTATCTCCCACACACTTTGCCCAAGTGGTGCGGCTGATCAAGCACTGGGCACGCTTGAAGAAAGGGGAACATAGCGATTTTCGGTTTAAGTCGTTCATGATCGAAATGATCTTGGCGAAGCTGGTGGATCAAGGTGTCGACTTTTCTGACTACCCCGAAGCCATGCAGTCGTTCTTCACCTACATTGTTCGATCCGAGCTGAAGGAGCGGATCGTTTTCGAGGACAACTACCGCGCCTCTGCGGTTGGAGCCCTCTCTGATGTTTTGCAAATCATTGATCCGGTCAACCCGCAGAACAACGTCTCGCGCCTCTACACGCAGAGCAATGTAGACCTGTTGATCAGTGCGGCATCGAATGCTGGAGATGCCATCGATGGTGCCTTGTATGCGACCAACAAGCAGATGACGGTCGGCTATTGGCAGAAGGTTCTTGGCACTACTTTCCAAGGGTGAGATGACATGACTTCTTTTACCTATAGCAGCACAGAATCTCAGTCATTCACGTTGACACATGCCCGCCAGTTGTCAGCCAAGGTTGCCACTGATTTGAGGCGAATTCAGCGCCTCTATGGCTATCCGAGTAACACAGACATCGAGGCCTATGAGAGCGAAATGATCGGCATGCTCAGGGCGGGCTATGTCGATACCGTGACGTATGGCTTTAAGCGCGACGGCAATTGGATTGAGCCGACCCTCCGTTATACCGCTCAGGACTTGATGAACTCTGGTGTGGACGATGACCCAGGCAAAATTCAAGCAAACAAAGACGTAACGAATGCCAACTTTCACAGCTACATGACTTATAGCTCCAAGTATTACCAGGACTCAGTGAGTGAGCGTGATGGTGTTTTGAGCGGGCTTCCCTTTCAACGCACTGGTGCCTCAGAACCCGGAATCAGCGGCTATCTCGAGCATGATCGCACTTACTCTGCTGGTGGGCGTTCACTGAGTCGTTCCACTGTGAGGAGTTTCATATGAGCAGCAAGCCGTCTATCGATGAACTCTTCGAGCGCCGCGTGAGCTATCCGGATTTTGAGCCTCAAGAAAGGCTTGCCCGGTTAGTCGGGCTCGATGAGCAGAAGCAGCGCCTGACCAACATCCTCGGGTTGCTGGTCAATCCCTATGGACTTTCGGAGTGGGCGGAGCGACACCACCCTGGTGCGAAAGGGCTTTTGGACACGGTACTTCGTCGTCCGCCGTTGGTTGTGCTTGCCGGGGATGTGGGATCGGGTAAGACAGAACTGGCCGAGACAATCGGGGATGCTGTTGCTCGTCAGGAAGGTATAGACATCACACTCTATCCACTGAGCCTGTCAACTCGGGGCCAAGGTCGCGTCGGTGAAATGACCCAGCTCATTTCAGCTGCGTTCGATTACGCTATCGAGGCTGCAGAGAAGCTGAAGTCAACATCGTCGAAGGCGCGTGGAGCAGTCATTTTGCTGGTAGATGAAGCAGATGCCTTGGCGCAGTCTCGTGAAAACGCGCAGATGCACCATGAAGATCGTGCAGGGGTGAATGCATTCATCCGAGGTATTGATCGGCTTGCCAGTAGCCGTTTACCTGCTGCGGTCATAATGTGCACCAACAGGCTTAACTCGTTGGATCCAGCGGTTAGGAGGCGAGCCGCTGAGGTGCTGAGCTTCACGCGTCCGAGCGAAGAGCAGCGCCGTTACCTGTTTCAATCACAAGTGGGAGCATTAGGCTTAGGTGCTGAAGTGATTGAGCAGTTGGTGAAACTAACCGGGCCGCGCGGGCAAGAAACAACGGGCTTCACATTCTCTGACATCAACCAGCGCCTGATCCCATCGATTATTTTGGGGGCATACCCCCGCAATCCAGTCGATGCGCGAATTGCGCTGCAGACCGCGCAGGCGATGATTCCAACGCCGCCGTTCCAGGACAAGGCTTTATAGCGACTACTTATCCAAGTCTTTAGTTTGAATGGATATTTACGCTTGGTCGAGCTGTGTCTTGGTTATAACCACATAGGGGGATGTCATGTCGGAATGGTCGCTTGCAACGCTGCTCTCATCGCTTCACGACGATATTCAGGGGCGTCTATCGATTGCCCGACAGTCCTTTAAGCATCCCGGAACGAAAGGTGATGCCAGTGAGGGCGTCTGGCTGGAGCTTCTGAAGGAGTACTTGCCGAAACGATATCAAGCCGATAAAGCCCATGTGGTCGATAGTCAGGGCAACTTCAGCCAACAAATCGATGTGGTTGTATATGATCGGCAATACTCCCCGTTCATATTCACTTTTGGTGAGCAGAAAATTATCCCTGCTGAAAGCGTCTACGCGGTCTTCGAAGCGAAGCAGACTGCAAATGCGAGCCTAATCGCGTACGCGCAACAGAAAGTGGAGAGCGTTCGAAAGCTGCACCGAACCAGTCTGCCCATTCCTCATGCGGGTGGTGTTTACCCCGCAAAACAGCAGATCCCTATCATCGGGGGAATACTGACATTCGAAAGTGAGTGGAGCCCTGCCCTTGGTGAGTCTTTTGAGAAGGCGTTGAGGGGCGATATGGGCGTTGGGCGCCTCGATATTGGATGCGTTGCCGCTCATGGTCATTTTTACTATCAGGGGCAGGAAGATCAATTCTGTTTCGAACGAGAAACTAAGCCGGCTACGGCTTTCCTATTCAAGCTAATAGCGCAGCTTCAGTTCAGTGGCACAGTCCCGATGATTGACATTGATGCCTACGCGAAATGGCTGACTAAAGACGAATTGATCTGCTCTTGATCTATCCTCATGACCACTGCTGAAAGGCTTGTGAACACCATTAGGTGATGGCTGGTAAAAGCTGGCCACAGATTTGGCATTTTCATGAAGGCATCGATTGCCCGCAGCTGCTTAAGGAGTGAGGGATGGCCCAGTCAAAAAAAATCAGAGTGATGATCTCAAGCCGGTGCCTTGATCATTTCCCTTTGGACGGTGATCAGAATCTCAGTTACATCCGCAAGCAGCTCAAGGCCGAGATTGAGTCCACACTTTTTTTCGGAAAGCAGTTGTTTGAGGTGTGGATCAACGAAGATGCTCCGCCTGAGGATGCGACACAAGACAGCTGGGACACGTGCTTAAAAGCGGTCAGGGATTGTGATGTCCTGATCGTGCTATCCAATGGCAATGCGGGATGGGCAAAGCGTGCTGGCGAGATTGGAATATGTCACGCGGAGTACATGGAGGGTTTGGCTAGTTCTCGTGGGAAAGTGCGCTTGATTGCCTTGCCTAACGTGCCCGTTGACACTGCTCAGGCTGACGCCATTCAGCGTAATCAACTTTTTCAGGACTATGTGGCCCTGCAATCTCCCTTTAGAGGTGGGACTGTCACTACGCTCGAGCAATTACGTATGCGCGTGCATGAGGCTTTGTTGGACGCAGTCGTTGTCATGACTCAGCGCGGGGTCACTTCAGCTGCATCCAGCCGTTTTGACATGGGCCAGGCCCTGGACTGGACGCGCCTTGACTTTCGGCAGCGTAAGTCAGCAATGGAAAAAGTCGTGTGCGAAGCACTGGCCGCTTCTGGATGTGATGGAAACGAGCGGGGTGTGGTTTCAGAGATAGCTGGAGTTAAGGTCGCAGTCCTAGTCCATGCGATACCGGCAGCCTTCACGGTCGCTGCGGCCCGTGAGTTAGTGGGTAAACCCTTTTTACGTGACCACGAACAAATCGACCTCCTAGAAGGGGCAGAAGGACCACTACATTTAATTGCATGCCATCGGGGGGCAACAGAAACTCAGGCCGCTGCGTTATTAGGTTTTGCAGATGCGACAGTAGTAAGCGGCTCGTTCGGCATATTTGTGGCGGACGATGTTCAGAAAGTGCAATTCGCATTCCTTGCAAATTGCCGAGACGAGTCTCATACCCGCCATGCTCTTCAGCGATTTTTGGAGTGGTTGGATCAAACTGGTGAGGCGATGAACTTGGCCGCCAGGGCGACCTCGCGTGCCAAGATCGTCAAGGTTATCGCCGCTGAACTGACAAAGGACTAACAGTAATGCCTAAAGCGATTTTCACCGTAGGGCCTGTGCTTTCATTCAGAGGAATTAAGGGGGATCAATGGCAAGTGACTGCCTTGGTCGGTATTCGCAAGGGATCAAAAATTCCGACTTTGCATGTCGAGGGGCGCGTGTGTCCTGTACCCAGGGTTCTCCTCGCAACCACTAAAGAGACAATCCTTCGGTATGACTTGAGCTGCGATCTTGGTCATCAAGAACGGGTCGTGCAGTACGGTATCGCAGAAAACGGCCCTGACTGGGAGTTCTCGATTCCCGGGCGCGAGTACGCGCCGAGGATCGCTTATGTCTCTTGTAACGGCTACACCGATTCCAGTGGGTTAAGGAAGCTCGCTCGTCCTGAATATGCTGTCTGGGCTGACCTGCTTTGTAATCACGACAGCGCACTTCGCCCCAACGGCTATGTACTGGATAAAGAGCAGCTCTGGCATGAAAGTCGTATCCATGACAAAGGGTTAAAGCGCTTTCATCTTCTTAGTATGGGTGGAGACCAGATCTACTTCGATTCCATCTGGGAGGACATCAAAGCACTCAAGCTGTGGGTCGGGTTATCACGCAAGGCGCAGCTTGAATTCAAGGTGAGTAGCACCTTGGAGAAGGAAATCGAGGCGTACTACCTCGAGCTGTACTCAACGCGGTGGTTGCCCGAAGCCAGACGCGATTGGGGGCGTGAACATAATCTTGATGCTGCAGATGCAATGGCTCGAATCCCAACGGTTATGATGTGGGATGACCATGACATTTTCGACGGTTGGGGCTCATATAGCCCGGCTATGCAGAACTGCCCGTTGTTTCAAGTACTCATACGGCATGCTCGCAGAGCATTCTGGGTTTTTCAGATGCAGCATGCACTGGAGGATTTACCTCAACTCGAGGCTCTAAAGCGTGCGAATGTATCTATACAGGATCCCCAGTTCGAGCCCATATATTGGAGCGAGCAGCTGAATGGTGACCCCCAGGCACTACCTCTTTTAGATTCCCAACCCGGTTTCAGCTTCGGCCATCACCTTGGGCCACTGTCTCTGTTTGTCGCAGATTTACGTACTGAACGATCGCGCACTCAGATTATGGGCTCCTATACGTGGACAGCTTTTCAGCAATGGCTTAACACCCTCCAGGCTGGAGAGCCTAAGCACCCAGGTAGCAAATGCCAGCACCTGATTCTAATGTCCTCGGTTCCGGTCGCTCATCCAAAATTATCGTTGGCGGAAGGGCTACTAGATACGTTCGGCCAAGATCACGTACTTGATAGCAATGCCGATGATCTGAAGGACCACTGGTCTCACGGCGATCATGAGGGGGAGCGTAAGCGGCTGCTGGAAACCCTTACCAATATTGCCGAAGACCGACTGCTACGGGTGTCTATCGCCTCGGGTGATGTGCATGTGGCAGCATGGGGTAGCTGCTACAGGCGTGACATTCCACCTACGTCGAACTGGGCGCAAATTCAGCAGTTCACATCTTCTGGCGTCGTGCATCCATCGCTAATCGGTGTAGCGGAGCGGCTCTTCTTGCAGCTCCTCAACAGCACCGCAAGTAAAGTCCAATCAATTGATGTTCAGCATTGTGTGGAGATGATGATCTTCCCTGGTCATAACCGATACGTCATGCCTGCAAGGAACTGGATGGCATTCGAGCTGGACATGGGGGGTGAGAAGGGGTGCAAGCTTTGGACAACTTGGCGTTGCGAAACCGACGCCGGTTTTTCGAACCACCTCCAAGCAGTGCATCCAGCTCAGCTATGAGGCTCTGTTTATCGTCTCTTTTGTAAGCGAGGCTAATCGCACCAGGTATCCTAGACAGATCATGTGAATCGCCCCTGATTTCCTAGACACTTTCCAGGCTCTGCAATGGCAAATGCCTTAAGAGGCACAACAGCCTCACTCTCATGTCGACTTTCGAGTAGCGGCTCAGAAGACTTAGAAACCGCTACGCGAAACCTGCAAGAGCTGGTTTGCTGAAGCCGCGTCAAGGCTGTTCTAAGCCGAGAATAGCTTTTTGCCACCACTAGCATAATAAGCAGTTTTCGGCGAGTTTTCCCGACTCCGGGAAGCCTCCAAATGCTTCTACATAAGGTTCCTGCGTGGCCCCATCAACCCAGTAACGAACGAAGTATGTGTCACTACTGACTTACTGCAGCCGGATCTCTTATCCAACCCATTAGGTACAGCACCTGGCCATCCTCCGGCCAAAGAGCGGGCTGTTCAACAATGTGGTCTGCTACCGTTTCGTTGACGATGGGCATTCCCGCTGCCAACCTCGGACATCGCCAGCTTCTAGGGAGCTTCAAATGTCCTCCGTCCCAAATACCGAGTATCGAAACCAAACGAGGATCGATGGAGGCCCATTCTTGGCGCTGGAGCCAGTTGATGAGACTGGCGCACCTGCCACTGGAGAAGAATCCCCTGCTTGGATTGATGTCTACTACTCCGATGCCCCTGTGCCCGTTGGTACTCCGCTTGGTGCTGATCCTTGGATCAGAATCATGAAAGTCGAGGCGGACTCTCTGACAATTTGGCCAGTTCACCAGCGCTTCGATGATCCCGATTATGGGCAACCCATATTCCACTCGATAAGAGAGCTCATCATCCCTCGCCCCTTCATCGAATTTGAGGATTATCCAGAGACCCAGGAGGCGCTTGAAGAAATACTTGATGGCCTGCCAACGGGGTTCTACCGGGATTGGCGATATGGCTTGGGTGTGAAATGGGAGTACAGGAGCATCCTCACTACCATCGAAAACATACCTGGCGTAGACACAGTCTATTTCTCTGCCACAACAGGAACTCCCGACGAGGACTACATCGAGCACTCCTTTTACATTCTTCGGATGAGCACTTTCCAAACGTTGCGAAAGCGTCTGGCCGCGGTAGGCAGCCGACATCAGCGCGCTGCTCGTAGGGAAAAGTGGGTGACCTGCCATAACATCCTGCTGAATGGAGCTGACCCTGAGTCCTTCCCCAAGCAGCGCCTGGCGCTGCCTGAAGGAGCACTGGCTGAAATTGCAGCAGCCTGCGACAGTGTGAAGCTCACTAAGGGGGATCAAAGGGCTGTCGTGCAGATGGTTCAGGAGCACGCTGAGACTTTAGCCCAGGACGAACCGGCCGAGCTGTTCCGCTTGAAAGAGAGCATCGAACGGGTCACTTTGTCCAGACTCATTGAGCGATGCACCGAGCTGCTTCAACCATCCACCACTGAGACCAAGTGGCAAAAATTACTTTCTGAGAACCCGTTTATCTTGTCACTGGCGTTCCACTACCCAGTGATACGCGTTGGCGATGTTCCGTATGTCGGCGGTAAATCTCACGTGGGGGCCGGTGGCTCGTATAGCGACTTTCTGATGGCTGCTGTTGCTACGAACAACCTTGCACTGGTGGAGTTAAAAGGACCTGGAACTTCCCTCGTAGGTAAGCCATATCGAGGCATCTATCCGCCATCCACCGATCTCAGTGGCGCGGTCGCTCAGGTTGTGGCCCAGCGTGCAGAACTCCAGCTCAACTTCATGTCTTCGGTGGGCCGCCAGCTGGATCGACAGGGATACCGCCCACACTCAATTGCCTGTGTAGTCATCGCTGGCCTTAAACCAACAAACGAAGAGCAATCCCTGGGATTTGAGCAGTATAGGCATACTCTGCAGGGTGTTCACGTTGTTACCTTTGATGAGCTGATTGACAAGCTGAAGGCCCTACATAACTTACTCGCCGGTGGCCAGCCTACTTCCACGACGGTGAGTGATGAGAGGCCTCTACAGGTCGACAACCCTGCGCCGGAGATCGATCGGTCCTGTCCTTATGTCTAAGGCGGTCAGGTCATTCAGGCGGTAGAGGCGTGCTACCATTTCGCCACCCTAGCCAAAAGCCCTTTCTACTCTCAGGTAATTGCCATGGACGACGTAGTAATAACGCATTCGGACGTGCATCAGAGCTGGCAGAACCATCTCTTTAATTTCAATCTAGATGACCCCAAGACCAACGCGCTGGGCCTGCGAAAGCCGCAACTAGCCGCGCTTTACGCCACCCTTGGTCATTTGGTGGTCGACCCAACCGCTACGGCTACAGTGGTCATGCCCACGGGCACTGGGAAAACCGACACCATGCTTGCGCTGATCATCGCTGCGAGAATGAATCGGACACTGATTCTTGTCCCTTCGGACGCCCTTAGGACTCAATTAGTGGGCAAGTGTGTTGCCGCTGACCGAAAACTGACCCAGTAGAGGCTGTTCTGCCGACTGAAAACTGACCCAGGTGTTCAACTGCTTCTGCTCAATTTTTGAGCAGGAGAACACAGGGTGATCAGTATGGAAATGATGGGCAAAATCCGCCGGATGTATTTCCGCGACAAGCTGTCGCTGCATGAGATAGCCAAGCGCACCGGGTTGGCGCGCAACACGATTCGCAAGTGGGTCAGAGCACCTGAGGCCAAGCCGCCGGTCTACCAACGCCGCGCGATCTTCAACAAACTCAGCCCTTTTCACGCCACGCTGGAGCAGGCGCTAAAAGCCGATTCGCTGCGGCCCAAGCAACAGCGGCGCAGTGCCAAGGCGCTGTTGGCGCAAATCAAAGCCGAAGGTTATGACGGTGGCTACAGCCAGCTCACCGCGTTTATCCGTGCCTGGCGAGGGGGACAGGGCAAGGCGTCGCAGGCCTTTGTGCCGCTGACCTTTGCTCTTGGCGAGGCGTTTCAGTTTGACTGGAGCGAGGAAGGCTTGCTGGTCGGCGGCATTTACCGGCGTATGCAGGTGGCACATCTGAAGCTGTGTGCCAGCCGTGCGTTCTGGCTTGTGGCGTATCCGAGCCAGGGCCATGAGATGTTATTTGACGCCCATACACGCTCGTTCGGCTCCTTGGGCGGCGTGCCGCGCCGGGGCATCTACGACAACATGAAGACCGCCGTCGACAAGGTCAATAAGGGCAAAGGCCGGGCGGTGAATGCGCGCTTTGCGGTGATGTGCGCGCATTACCTGTTCGATCCGGACTTCTGCAACGTCGCCGCTGGTTGGGAAAAGGGCATCGTTGAAAAGAACGTGCAAGACAGCCGCAGGCGTATCTGGCTAGACGCCCAGGACTGCCAGTTTCACTCCTTCGAGGAACTCAATGCCTGGCTGGGCCAGCGCTGCCGCGCGCTTTGGAACGAGCTGACGCACCCTCAATACAGCGGGCTCAGTGTGGCCGAGGTACTGGAGTTGGAGCGCGCCGAACTGATGCCTATGCCCGCGGCCTTCGACGGTTACGTCGAGCGGCCTGCGCGGGTCTCCAGCACCTGCCTGGTCAGTGTCGGGCGCAACCGTTACTCGGTGCCGTGTGAGTACGCGGGTAAGTGGGTCAGCAGCCGTTTGTATCCGACCCGCATCGAGGTGGTGGCCGATGATGCGCTGATTGCCAGCCATGCGCGCTTGCTGGATCGCGAACAGGTCAGCTACGACTGGCAGCACTACATCCCGCTGATTGAGCGCAAGCCCGGCGTGCTGCGCAACGGAGCGCCCTTTACTGATCTGCCAGCGCCGCTGCGTCAGCTTAAGCACGGTCTGGGGCGTCATGCCGGCGGTGACCGGATCATGGCGCAAGTCCTGGCTGCCGTACCGGTCGCCGGACTCGATGCCGTGCTGGTAGCCGTTGAGCTGGTACTGGAGAGCGGCAGCCTGAGCGCCGAACACATCCTCAATGTCGTGGCACGGCTGACAGCATCCGAACCACCACCCAGCGTCGAAACCCACTTGTCGCTCAAGGAAGCCCCCGTCGCTAACACGGCGCGCTACGACCGCCTGCGTGGCCAGGCCGAGGAGGTCGGTCATGCGTGATTTGATGGCGGAACTCAAGGAGCTGCGCCTGCACGGCATGGCCACGGCCTGGGCGGAGTTAACTGCACAGGGTGAGTCGAACACAGCCTCGTCCAAGTGGCTGCTCGAACACCTGCTGGAACAAGAGCACACAGATCGCGCCATGCGCTCGGTGAGCCACCAGATGAACATGGCCAAGCTGCCGATGCACCGCGATCTGGCCAGCTTCGATTTCAACGCCTCTAGCGCCGACGCACGCCTGATCAGCGAGCTGGCCAGCCTGGCCTTTACCGACACCGCGCAGAACGTGGTGCTGATCGGTGGGCCAGGCACCGGTAAAACCCACCTAGCCACCGCGCTGGCCGTGTCCGGCATCACCCGGCACGGTAAGCGCGTGCGCTTCTACTCCACGGTCGATCTGGTCAATCTGCTGGAGCGCGAAAAACACGACGGCAAAGCCGGGCGGATCGCCCAGGCACTGCTGCGCATGGATCTGGTCATCCTCGACGAACTGGGTTATCTGCCGTTCAGCCAGGCTGGCGGTGCGTTGCTGTTTCACCTGCTGTCCAAGCTGTACGAACACACCAGCGTGGTGATCACCACCAACCTGAGCTTCGCCGAATGGTCGAGCGTGTTCGGCGACGCCAAGATGACCACCGCCCTGCTGGATCGGCTGACCCACCACTGCCACATCGTCGAAACCGGTAACGAGTCCTATCGCCTGCAACACAGTAGCTTGGCGGCCCAGGCCAAGATCAAATCACGGGAGCGAAAGCGTAAGGGCGGCCAAGAACCGGAGGACGATGAGCCGTTCTGATTTCATGGCGACGACGGCCTGCTACATGGCTGCGTGTGGCAGGTCTTAAACAACTGAACTGGGCTAGCGAAGGAGTGGGGGCAACAGCAGCTGCGCTGGTAGACTTATCCACAGTTGCTGGTAACAAAATCAGCAATCCGCCCTGGGTCAAATTTCAATCGGCAGGGTGGGTCAATTTTCCATCAGCGCCAACAGGTCGTGTTGAAAAGCCAAAATCGCCGCGATTACCCACGGCGTTTAAGTCATTCATCAGTAGCACACACATACTGCAAAAGGCTGCGAGGTGCTTGTCTCGACGAAGTCCAGGCAAACACTGTCCAGCTCGCCGAGCTTGCTTTCGATCCAGTGACCAGTCGCACTGTAGTGCTCGATTAGAAAATCTTCACCGTAGAAATAGATGCCCTCCGCAGCACTGAATGAGCGATCTAAGACACTGGTGAAAACGGCACCGTGATCTTCGCAAATGCGTTGAGCTTGGTCAGCACAAGCCAGCTGAGACGCTGACTCAAGCAGTGCTTTACAGAGTGACTGTGCGGCACCGGCTAACATTTCCTCAGATACTCGGGCAGCTATGGCGTCAGCGACTTGCTGCATGATCACAATCATTACGTAATCTGGAATGGGCCCCGCAACTTGATCTGATTGATCTTGAGTAAGCGCAGCTTCGCTCGGCCAGATGAGCTTGTTGAACATTAATCGATCCTCCTGATGTACAGCCATGACATTGGCCGGTAGACCTACAGGCTTTAAGTCGTTCTAAAGTCCGCGAAAAACGTGACGCACCGCACAAGGCACATAAAGAATTTTCACAACCACCCGACATCTCTCGCCCGACTTATCGCTTGATGACCGAATGCGAGCATGTCTGTGCGAGTTATTCAGCTTTGACGGCCGCCATAGGCGAGTCTGGCCAGACCGATCATCAGCAGCAAAACACTCAGCAGCACCACATGGTCAGTCATTGAAGTCAGCAGGATCATGGCGAACCTCCTCAGGTTGAGTGAATCAACCATAGGCACCTGAACAGCTGGAGGCGATACGTAAACTTTTCACCCGTAAACATTTAGAGCACATGCCTAACTACGCCGACGGACGCGCCTTGCTGGATCTCAAAATTGCCGGATACTGTACATAAATACAGTTAACGGCAATTTCTCATGAGCAACGCCCTGATTCTTGGCGCACTCCACGCCAGCCGCACACGCCTGCCCTTCTTTGACGCGCACATTCCAGCTGGCTTCCCCAGCCCGGCGCTGGATCACATGGAACACAGGCTATCCCTGGATGAGCTGCTGGATATCAATGCGCCGCACACCTACGTCGTGCTGGTCAGCGGTGACAGCATGACTGGAGCGGGCATCTTCGATGGTGACCACCTGATCGTGAGTCGCGCGCTGGAAGCGAAGCCTGGTGATGTCGTGGTGGCATGCTTAAACGGTGATGTATTCGTCAAACGCTTGGGCAGATGCCAGAAGTCGTATGTGCTGCAATCCGAGCACCCTGATTACGCGCCGCGCTACGTACTGGATGATGACGAACTTATGATCTGGGGCGTCGTAAGTCACAGCCTGCGGAATCACCGCGCCCATGCCTGAGCTGGTGTTTGCCCTGATCGACTGCAACAGCTTCTACGCAAGCTGCGAGCGGGTATTTCGGCCTGACCTGCAGCGCACGCCCATCGTGGTGCTGAGCAACAACGACGGCTGTGTGATTGCACGCTCAGCCGACGCCAAACCCTTCGTAAAAATGGGCGCGCTGTTCCATGAAATCCGTGGCGGCCTCAAACACCACGGCATCGTGGCGTTCAGCAGCAACTATGCGCTGTACGGTGACATGAGCGAGCGTGTGATGAGCATCATTGAGGCGCGCTTACCAGCGGTTGAGGTGTACAGCATCGATGAGGCATTTGCCGACCTGACCGGTATGCCGGAATCACTGGAACATCTTTCCAGAACACTGCAAAACGAGATCAAACAGAAAACCGGCATCCCCGTCGGCATAGGTATCGCTGGCACCAAGACGTTGGCCAAGCTGGCCAACCATGCAGCCAAGCGGTGGCAAAAACAAACCGGCGGTGTGGTTGATCTACGAGACCCTAAACGCCGCGATAAACTGCTTAAGGTCATACCCGTGGAAGAAGTTTGGGGCATCGGTAGACGCATGCAGATTCATCTCAACGCACTCGGCATCAAAACCGCATGGGATCTGGCCAGTAGTGACGCCTGGGAGCTGCGAAAGCGCTTCAATGTGATCATCGAGAAAACCGCACGCGAGCTACGCGGCACTGCCTGCATAGAGCTTGAGGAAGCCGCGCCGGCCAAGCAGGAAATCTGCTGCAGTCGCTCTTTCGGTAAGCGCTTGAAGACCATCGAACCGATTCAGGAAGCCGTCACCGCTTACGCCACAAGGGCTGCTGAAAAACTGCGCCAGCAGAGCTCACTGTGCCGGCAGATTCGCGTCAGCCTGCGCACCGGCATGTTCAACCCCACTGAGGCCAAATATGCCAATGGCCTGCTTTGCCAGCTGCCCTACCCGACCGACGACACGCGCCTAATTATTGCAGCGGCCCGAGAAGGCATAAGCCGGCTGTACCGGGATGGATTCAGCTACGCCAAGGCTCAGGTACTGCTCCTAGATCTGTGTCGTCGGGATGAGTACACACAAGATCTATTTGCACCTGAACAACCAGTAAAGACTGAACGGTTGATGAGCACGCTAGATGCGATCAATGGGCGATGGGGACGCGGGACACTGCAGCCTTGCCGTATTGCCAAATCAACCGAGTGGGGTATGCGCAGAGAAATGCTTTCACCTGCGTATACAACCAACTGGAAAGCGCTTTTGGTAGCGAACGCTCGATAAACCAAGGTACTTGGTAGACATCGCCTGAATTAAGCTCAAGGTTTCAAACAGCGAATTGACTGCTGACTACCCAAAAACGAAGGGACATTAGCCCCTACTGGTATCGAACCCCCGCTGACGATTCCCGTATGACTTGGTAGCGACCTTGCACAGGTAGCTGGCTCGGTAGAATAGCGCTGGTAACTCATCCACCAGAACCTCGCGAGCACTTCCAGCCACCTTTCGCTCGCGAGGATTTCGATCTACCCGATAAGTCTCATTATCGGGGATATTCACCAGCCCACTGACCTGACCGACTGATAAACCCAGCGCACCAGCCCAGGACTCCTCCATACGGCTGATCATGTTCACACGCTCTGAACAAAACCGTCCAATCGTGTAATAAGCATCCCGGTTCAGCAGGATCAGTAGATGGTAATGTGGCATGCCTCCCTGTGGAGTCTCTCTCGACCAGACGTACCTGACCTTGCAGCCACGAGCGTAGCCGCGCTCAGCAACCCTCTTCTGGTGGTAGCGGATTTTCCTCGAGAGCGATTCGAAGAACCGACTGATGACCTGGTTCGTATAGGCGTAATCCGGCAGATCGATACCCTGTGGCAGCCGAAGATCCACCCTGAATGCCAACACCCTAGGATACTCAGCCAATGCCAATTCGATGGTGTGTTTGAGATCAGACAGGCACTCCCGGATGAAAGGCCCCTTGTCGATCATCAGGGGCAAGCCTTCAAAGGTGTCGTCGTAGTGCAGATGGAGGTTGTTGTTGTCGGGATGACGCAGCGGGTAACGCCGGGCGGTAACGGCATGGATATGGGTATCGTTGAACATGGTTATGATGTCTCAGTGGTTGAGTTTCATAACCAATGCAGGTCGTGTATTTTTTAACCGTTACTTCTTACCTACCCGCTGGATACGTGACGGTATTGCTTATGAGTACCTGCTCAGTCGTGACGTACTAGATCTCTAGTACCTCGGGTGAGAGAGGCCTGTGAGTCACCTCCCCATTCAGGTATGCCGAGTCTACTCAGGTGATGCTTGCTACTGAGCGGTTTGACCTGAAACCCTACGGGTAACAATGGTGCTGGAATTCCTCTGGGTAGTAAGTATTGCTAGTAACCCTGCAGGAAGTAATGCCTAGAGCATGACTAGTAAAAGCATATTACCCGCACCGCAACTGACCACACTGGCTGGCTCGGGATAGCTCGCCCTGATTACCAAGCCACAACGCAAAATTTTCTAAAACCGTATTCCGGAATAAAACCATACCGGAAGCCCATCGGGTAAGTTTCTAAGCCGAGCCTGCCGGAGGATACCAAACACCCTGAATCAGCCAGCCGGCATAAGCGCGATG
>Ga0209542_10005246_pt1 | contig 26020 bp, 22 predicted proteins | sample RifCSPhighO2_01_FD_184028 | JGI IMG/M metagenome (GOLD analysis project Ga0209542, IMG submission 184028) | Soil microbial communities from Rifle, Colorado - Rifle CSP2_plank highO2_0.1 (SPAdes) (version 2) | ecosystem: Environmental > Terrestrial > Deep subsurface > Rock core/Sediment ...
CGGGTGAATTCGCCATCGTGCCTACCGACGGTGCCGCCTATACGGTCTCGGGGCTAAGCCATCCCACCAAGTTTAATTTGGCGCGCAGTGTCGAACTGCCTTATAACAATCGCTGGTTCGCCGTCCCGCCCGGGGCGCCGTTCGGTCAGCAACCCAAATTGGGAGTTTTACATCCTTCACTGATGCGCCGCGCGCAGGCCGCATTCAGGGCAGTTAAATGACCCCCGGCAGACCCGGGGCTTGTCGTCACTGAATCATGGCGTTATACACTGACGACAGCCATCCACAGTCAGGATACCCTATATAATTACGCGCAGAGTTAAGACGACCTGAAATGAAGACGACTGCCCCGCAAACTTCCCTGGTGGAGCGCAAAATTTTTTCCGCGTCATGGCTGCAATCCCTGCGGCAGGTTTTTGCGCGCAAGGGAGACACCCTGGAGCTGCTCCTCCCTCGCGGCTGGCCTGAAAGCAAAGGACTTATTCACTGGCGCCTGCGTGAAGGTCCCGGGGTGGCACCTCACGGCCAGGTGACAGAGCTGAACCAGATCCCGGGTGTCGGCGCCATGACACGCGTGCAGGTGTGGACGCCGCCTTCCGACAGTCTGCTGACCCGCGTGACCCTGCCCACCCGTTCACGCGCCAAGATCCAGCAGGCGCTGCCCTTCGCGCTTGAGGAACAGATCATCGGCGAGCCGGAGCAGCTGCATTTTTCCTACCGAATACAGGAAGACAACAGTCTCGCCGTGGCGGTGACCTCGCGTGAGCGCATGCGATCATGGCTTTCGCATCTGACCGCCGCCGGCTTGCGCCCCACCGGATTCTGCCCTGCCCTGCTCGCACTTCCGCTTGAGACCGGTTCCTGGTCAGTCGCTTTCCTTGAGAACGACATCTGGGTACGCACGGGGATGGCCTCTGGTTTCGCCTGCGCCGCCAGCGCCAACGCCCCGCCTTCCATGCTGGAGATGGCGCTACGCGAGGCGCAAGAGAAACAGTATGCGCCTGTGGGGCTGACGGTGATTCACCCGCCCGCCGGCTTTAACCAAAGCGCCTGGGCAACACAACTCAAATTGCCCATAAATATTCAGAAGCAGGACTTCTGGGCAGGTTATCATGAATCCATTCCGGCGATTAATCTGCTGCAAGGCAGCTTCGCGCCCTCGCGCCAGATACAGGAAATGCTGCCCGGCCTGCGGCCGGCGGCCATCATGCTGGCGATCTGGCTTGCCGGCAGTCTCGGGTTCAACCTGTGGGAATGGTGGAGCCTGAAAAATACTCATGAAAACTTGCGGCAGGAAATGACCAAGGTGTTTCGCCAGGCCTTTCCGGACGCCCAGGTGGTGGTCGACCCGGCGCTGCAAATGCAGCGTCTTCTGAGCGAATTGCAGGGAAAAAGCGGCAAGACCAGCCAGGCTGACGCCCTTCCTCTGTTGGGCAACATTGCGCCGGTGATCCAGGCTCATCCCCAAATAAAACTGCGCAGCATCCAATACGGGGAATCACGCCTGACGGTGGATATCACGCTGCCGGATTTCCAGACCATGGAGACGGTGAAGAATGCATTCACGGCGCGCGGCATGCAAGTGGAAACGGTCGGGGCCAACAGCACGCCTGCCGGGATCGAGGGACGCCTGCGCCTGAGTCAGGCTGGCAAGGTGGGAACGTGATTAGAACCTATCTCAAATTATCCTGTTACGGTCATCGTAGGGTGCGTCCCACGCACCAATGGCTCTATTTAAGCCGTGGATCGGTGCGCAGGGCGCACCCTACCGATTTCGAGACAGGCTCTAATGAAACTCTGACAAGCAACCAAAAAATAACGTCCCTTCCCCCTTCACGTGGGGCGAAGCGGAAACCGGAAAAGGTCCAGTGGACCTTTTCCCCGCCGAGCGGGTGCGCGAGCTTTCCGCGCACCCCGGGCAGAAACGAGAGGATGGGGGTGTGCGTTTCACAAAAACTTCAGACTTCACACCCTCCCCCTGCCCCCTCCCGTCAAGGGAGGGGGGTCATTTTTTTCGACAGTCGCGCCAGATTGTCTGCCTGTTCAGTGTTCAACGGAGTCAGGTTTTTGACATGACTTTCAAAAACGCCCTACACAATTTCTCTTTTGATCGTCTGCGCAACCTGCCGCCGCGCGATCGCTGGTTGCTTATCGGTGGAGGCGCTGGATTGTTGCTGGTTATTTATCTTTCCCTGTGGCTGCCGCTGCAGCGCGAGCTTTCCCGCCTGCGCGTCTCCGTCCCACAGGAAAAAGTCCAACTGGCGCAGATGCAGGTGCAGGCCTTGGAAATCAACCAGCTGCGCGCCAGCGGGCGGATGCCACAGGCCGGTGGCAATCTGCTGGTGAACCTGGAGCAATCCGCCACGGCGAATGGCATCCGCAGCCGCATCATCCGCATGGAACCGGAAGGAACCGGCGGCGCGCGGCTGTCACTGGAAGGCGTGCATTTCAATGCGCTGATCGGCTGGCTTGCCAATCTCCAGAACCAGGGCGGCGTGCGCATAGAAAAGGCCACGTTCGAGGCACAACCGGCGGCCGGCACCGTGAATGCGCGGCTCGTCCTGCGGAGCGCCGGCGGATGATCAAAAAGCGCTGGCTGCAGTATGCCATTTTCGGCCTGGTTTTTTATCTGATTTTTCTTGTCATTGAGCTACCGGCTTCCTGGTTCGCGTGGGGACTGAACCGCTACACCCAGGGCTCGCTGCGGCTGGACCCCATCAGCGGCACGCTATGGAGCGGTCGTGGCCGCCTCATCCTGAACTACCCGAAAACCGTCCCGCATGATTTCGGCGAGGCTCAATGGCGTATCAATCCGTTGTGGCTGTTCACCGGACGCATTCAGCTGTCATTAGAGACCAGCAGCCAGGACAGACAAATAAGAACCACGTTCGGGATAACCGCAAACCGTTTCCTGCTCAAAAACACCGAGGCCTTGGTTCCCGCCTCCTTTATCGCCCAGCTCTACCCGCCCGCGTCGCTGATTAGCCCCCAGGGCAAGGTCAGATTAACTGCGTCTGAACTGGATGTTGAACCGGAAAAGATGGGAGGAACCGCCGTACTGGAATGGCAGAGCGCCGGCAGCAGCCTGTCGAATGTTCAGCCGCTCGGGGATTACCGTCTGGAGATCACCGGAGCGGGCAAGACCGCCAGTCTCAAGCTCACCACCTTGCGCGGCGTTCTGGAACTCACGGGCCAGGGGCAGTGGCTACTGGCCAGCGGGCAGCTTCAGCTCACCGGTTCGGCCCATCCCCGCGAACGCGCGATTGAGCTGGAGCCTTTACTGAAATTGCTCGGAAAAGAACAGGGCGACGGCAAACGAATATTTGCCACTCACGGACAGTTCATGCCGCCCGGGTTGGCAGGATTTTGAAATACTGGCTGATCTATCCGACCACGAAATACCGCTACGATCAGTACTACGGATAATACAACAAGCTTGGCTGCAATATAATTGCGGCGCCGCTGGTGTTATAAACGGATGCGTTCACAAGACTGAAACCAGGCGCAGCACTCAGCCCGCGGGGATGAACGATAAACAGTTTCAGATAGCGCGCGTCAATCCCCTGGGGAGCCACCACGTCGATATAGAGCTTTTGTCCGTCCTGACGCCAATACACCATGCGCTGCGTGGCGCCGAAGGCCCCCGGGTTGACAAATGAGCCACGCACAGTGGATTCCGGAACATAAACATTAATGTCGTTGCCGTTCAACACCGCGCTGTTGAAACTGACTGTCAAAGAAACAGCGCCGATGATCGTGCCAATGCCAAAATCAATCCTGGCATGCGGCGCCGGCTCGAGTCTCGCGAAATCCACGACCTCCGAACCAGGCTTACGCCGGAACTGATCCGGGCTGCCGCTGCCGGCCAGGATGTTCACACTAACCGAAAACGGATCCGAAACACCGGAACTGTTGTCCGATGCATTGAGATAAATACTCAGGGTTGCCACGCCCGGGTTAACATTTGTCGGCAGGTCGGCCACCATTACCGTCTGGACCGGCTCATGGCCATAAAACCAGGATATATAACTGTCACTATAAAATGAATAATGCATTCCGTATGCCCGTCCATCCGTGCGCAAATTAAATACGGAACGAACAAGGCCCAGAGCGCCCAGATCCCATGTTTGCCCGATCGCGTCGGTCAGGGTCACGCCTGTCGTTTCCTTGCGTGCCTGTTCCGAGCCGCCGACCATCACGGATATCGTATCGCCGGCGCGTGCGGTCATGGGGTAGGTGTTGACACTGACACACCCCTGTAAGAGCAACAGGATTCCAAGTCCCGCGCAGATATGTTTGTGCATCATGGCTTTCTCCTTCTAATATCCAAGCATTCTCCGCAACAACAAAATATCCCGGACATCCAGAATATTATCTCCATTCATGTCGCCTAAAATGAGGTCTTTGCTGGAAGGGATATCGAGTTCCTCGACAAACCGGGCAAGCACAAGCAGATCGGCTACGTTCAGCACTCCATCCGTTGCCCCCCTGGGCGCCAGGTCGCCTTTATCGGATACGTTCGGATTCGTGCCATAGGTAAGTACCTCCTCGCCGTCCGTCAGGCCGTCTCCGTCGGTATCGACAATCAGTGGATTGGTTCCATGAGTGTTGACCTCCGCCCCATCCGACAAACCATCACCGTCGGTATCCGGGTTTAGCGGGTCCGTTCCGAGAGCACTTTCCTGCGCATTGGTCAGCCCATCGCCATCGATATCGTCGTCACAGGCATCTCCAATCCCGTCACCGTCAAGATCGGCCTGGGTTGGATTGGATACCAGCGGGCAGTTGTCGGTGTCGTGGTTACGGCCATCGCCATCGGCATCCAGGCTCATGCGCCCGTTGCCCGTGCGGTAATCGAAGCCGGTTGTATACACGTCTTTGGCCGTGCTGGTGAGCAGCCACCGGATCTGGTCTACCGTAAATGTCGGATGTTGCGCCCTGAGCAGGGCGACCCCTCCGGCGACATGCGGCGAAGCCGCGGATGTCCCGGCAAATGAACTTGTCAGCGAGGTTTGAACGCGATCCGGTCCCGCCACCTCGGGTTTCGCGCGCCCGTCCGTGGTCGGTCCCTCCGAGCTGAAATATTCGGGTATATCGTTGTCCGGATATGTCGCCGCGACGCTGATGGCGCCGGCGCAATCCGCCGGCTGCGCGAGACTGCTGGCCGACGTAAATACGCCTAAATCGACGCCGAATGAAAACAGGGCAAATCGCAGGTTCGGGGTGTTGGTCTTGAATTTACGGACAACAAGATAATAAGTCCCATTGACGTTCGGCGTGTAGGAAATATATTCGTAAGGGTATGGAAACGTACCGCCCTGTATGTTTTCTGATTTTGCAACCACCGTCCCACCGGCATCGGGATTGCCATAGTAAAGATAGAGATTATAGTTGACGCTTGTTGTCGGATAAGCATCCCAGTTCAATATAAACTCCACGGGGACGCCCGCATACAGTATCACTGAATTGTAATTTTGCCCCGTGGCGAATTCATGTCTCCGATCGTTATTGGTATCGGTGAGCAGCGCCATATAATGCCGGAAACGGTCGTTGCCCATGGCATTGGCCCATTGCGCGTTGTTAACAACAGCCTGGTTTACGGCATCGCAGATAGGGCCGGTGCCATCGTAAAAAGCCGCTCCATACCAGCCCACCGAGTGATTGATCACCCTCACGCCGGCCGCAACCATATCGTTGATTGCCTGGTACAACTGAACATCCGTGCTGATTTTTGCCAGATACATCTGGGAACCCGGCGCCATGTCGTAAACGATCTGGGCGACATTCGTGCCATGTTCGATTCCGCCCGTCCCGGTGCCCGTGTAATCCACAATACTCAGGTTGGTTGGCAGGTCGCCGGACGCCTGGGCGCTGGCAAGATTCGCAAAGCCCATGTCAATCACGCCAATCTTGACGCCGGCTCCATTGTTGCCGATGGCCTGCATATCACCGCCACCGGTCAGTGCCACGCCCTGGCTGGTCACCGCCAAGGGCTGGTGGGGGTAAGAAAGACGCACAATCGAGGTGGGAGGAAGCAAGGAAACCAGCTGGGAAAGACGATTGCTACGAATAGACACCTCATGGCGCCTGCCAACGCTATAACGCAACGTCCCCCCAGCAGCTGATGCATGTGTCTTGACGGCGCTACCAAGATCGTCCTCAACAATCACCGTAACCGCTTGTTCCGCGAAAGCCGGCTCGCGGCCGGCACGATCGATTAACTGTTGTACATCAGCGGAATGGAATGCGCCGCCTGGAGCGGCGTTGGCAAGCCCTGCAAACCAAAACGCAATCCCGGCGATAATCATGCGGCATGGCTTGTATCGCATTTGATTCTCGCTGTTCAATTATCCGCTACTGAGGATCCTGTTACAGAAGCCATTTCACATGCCTGGTATTCCGCCGTCGCCCAAGGCACAAGTCAAGTATTGTTAAAAAAAACGGGGCGCTGTTTGTGCAGTGCCCCGTTCTTACTGACATATTTTTTTTCAGCTCTTGCTTCAGCGCTTAATCAGCATCCTTCCTATACCGCACCGCAGGCTGCTAATGCGCCCCCTTAGTCAGCCCGATGCGGAGCGCACAATTTTCCATTGTTATAGGCATCGAGGGTTTCGTGTATGTCTTCGCCGGTATTCTGCCATGACGCTGAACTGCTCTTAAGCCCGCTTCCTAATGGGTAAGTGGTCAGAAAGGCATTGCCGGCAGCAATCGTAGTGTCAATACAGGTCGAATTGGTGCCGTTCGCCACGTTCAGCATCGCCGCCACCAATTGCACGAACAGCGACTGGGTCTTGTCGCCCTTTACAGGACGGCTCATAAGATTGTTGGCTTGGTCCGCGGTATAAGTTATGCCGCCGACGGTGATCGAACTGAGCGGCCACGCTGAAAGATGATTCTTCCAGTAGCCCTGGGTCCCGGTACCCACATTACCGGTAGGTGGAAGCGGATCGATCGGCCCCACCGCGCCCTTGGCACCGCCAGACCACGCCTGGACGCAGTCGACAAAACTGGAGTTCTCCACGGTCAGAACTACACCGATATCCTTGCCCGCGGGCCAGTAACCGCCCGACACCAGAAGGCCGCCCGCGGAGGTGAAGCGGAAGTCCATGGCGGTCAAGTTAGCCGACGCGCTCTGAAGGCCGGCAGACACAATCTCGCCGGTCAGCAACGTCCCCGACAGGATCAGGTCAAAGCTGACGGGATCATAGATATCGCCGACCATGGTGATCTCGGGATTGGCTTCGTTGCTCGCAACCGCGCACGCCGCATTTATCTTGGCTTTTATTGTGAGCGTCCCAAAAATCAAATACGGCTGGGCATCGCCGACCGTGAACTTGTGCTCGAACAGACCGGCATTGACAGCCAGGTCCATGGCGCCGAACACGGTCGTGCCCTGGCTGTCGTAGTCAGTGTGTGGAAAACCAGGCTGAATGCCGAGCAGGGCCGCATGGCCGCTGAAGCTGAACAGGCACAGGGCCGCGCCGGCCACCACATGGGAAAATTTCTTCATCAAACTTACACGCCGATTAAAATTCATATCAAATTTCTCCGCAAAACTGTTCAATATTACGTTCAATACACTCCGAATGCCTGTGCACTCACGCTTTTTTGTTATTCCCTAAATTAACCTCGACAAATCCGTTAAAAACGGATTTATTGATTAGATATTTAGTTGACTCGCCTTGTTCTACGGCGAGCCACGCCCAGCAGCGCCAGTAACCCCGAACCAAAGAGCCAGACGGCCGCCGGGACCGGCACAAAAACGTCGCCTCCATTTCCAGTAGCCGTCCAGCTCACCGTCAGCAGTTGTGATCCAAAATCGGTAAGCAATGGCGTACCTGCGGTCGTCTGTCTGGCATTGTTTATATGAAATATCATGCCGCCCCCCCCGTAACCCAGTCCCTCGCTCCCGAGTATGCCGCTCGCATCGCTAAATATGAATTCAATAAAACCGCTGGGGCCTTGGGCACTCCCTGGAGGGTCTTCCCAGCCGAATTGGGTCAGTTTACCGCTCCATAGCCCGCCACTGACGTCCGAACCATCGAGTAATACCCCGTTAATTTCTACTTGACAGGCTGACGTGTGTGCCGTGCAAGCGGGTGTCCAGCCAATGGGGCGCACGATGCCATCAATCCGGAAAGCGCCTGACACAACGTTACCGGAGCTGTCCAGAACCGCATACAGTGAAAACCTCTCCAGATACGGGCTTTGGCCGGTTACTTGCCACTGTGGCGCTGGTGCATCGCCTTCGGCGAAACTGACTATGCTGCTTGAACTCGTGGAGCAAGTCTCGCCCGGCTCGCATACCCCGTCACCGTCACCGCCTGAAACTTCGTAATGCCCAATCTTCAGGACCCCGGTCGTGGCGTCAAAACTGTAGGACAGGGAGGAGCCGATAACAAAATCAGGAAATCCTTGAACGAGCCCCAGCGACGCGGCCTGTGACCCGCCCGGCAGCGTCAACTGCAACAGGGTACACAGCAACGCCGGCAAGATAATTCTCTTTTTCATCTGTCACTCCTCAGACGACTCAGAAGCGACTCACAAGGAAAATCCGGTAGCGGTCTTTTTCCGGTCTCCCCGTTCTCCCAGATGATTCTTCCGAATCTGCTTACTTTTCTTATTTTTCCGCCAATCCCGGCAACCGTTTTTTCTTCATCCTCTCGGCATTTTTTAATGCATCGTCCTGCGTCGCGAGTCTGAACAAAAAACGGCAGAGAGTCAGAAAATCTCGCCCTCTGTCATTTAATTAAATTTCCCCAAAATTTTTATTAAATTCTCCTCCGAACTCCAAATCCGATCCGGACAAACGATGGGGTGCGGTCGTACAGACCGCACCCCTCGCTTTCACCGATTGTTATTGTTCCTCATGGCGTTGCAGAGAAAACTTACCTGACGGAATTATATTACGCTGTCAGGTAACTTCCGCTTCGCCAATCAGGCCTTCTTTTTCCGACGAGCGACTGCCGCCAAGCCCACCAACCCGGAGCCGAACAGCCAAGCCGCGGCCGGAATTGGCACCGCTGATTCTCCAACATGACCAACCATGCTGATGGTGTACGGCACGCCGCCGAACCCGGAGGGATCGCCCAAGGGCACGTGCGCAGCGTAGGACAGCGTAAACGCGCTGGTGACCGAGCAGGTCGAGGCCGAGCAGGTGATGGTCGCGAGGCCGGTGTCGGCCGCCCCGAAGTTGGTCGGATCGCCGCCCATGGGAATAAGCGCGATGCCGTTCCACGTCACGGTCCAGCCGCTGAAGTCCAGGGTCTTGGTAGCGCCGCTGTCGGTCACCACCGTGATCGCCTTGGTGGTGTAGTCCAGGCCGGTGTTGCCGAAGAACTCCCAGATGTCATACACCGGGGATTCGGTGCCGTTGATGGTGCCGGAGTGGCTGCCCGTGGCCGTATCAACGGTGCCGAGATGCACGCCGCCGTAGGACCCTGCCGACTGGAACGGTGTTTTTTCACCAATATCAACCTTGCCGTTGCCGTTGGCGTCCATGGTGAAGTAAGAACCGCCGGTTACGTCAATGATGCCATACAAACAGTTGTTGGGGTACGTTCCGCCGACTACGCAACCGAACGCTCCTGGCGTAAACGCCAGTACAGAACTGGCAGTCAGCGCCGCGTTTGAGGCCAGGGAGGCGCCGCCAAACGTGAGGCCGAGTGCCGTTGCTAATGCTGTTTTATTCATGAAACTCCTCCAAATGCTAAAGTGAAGTGAATGTGTACACATGCATTCACAAAGCCTGCCTTGTGTTTGCACCGACACATGTAGCAATCCATGTGCCATGTATTTTTTATATTTTATTTTCAATAACATATATGAGATTTTTGGTTGTCCTATGGCGAATCCTGAAATATTTGTAAAATTTATCGACATCCGGGCTTAACAAGCAAAATCTAATTCATGCATTTTTTATATATAATCAAATATTAACAACATTTTTATAATGTTATAAATTAAATATGGATAACCCGACAGCTGAAGCAAGCGAGCTATGAGATATGACAGAGTCTGAGACTTTTCTATTTAAAAACATAGTCTTAAGTAAAAATCGGACTGTAAAGATTGTCCAGAAATTTATGAACGGCCAGGCATTTTTTCGTGGTATCTCCAGAAAAGAACATAGCCAGATACCAAGTTCATATTCCTCGAAATCTGGCAATCAACCCCGATTTTCACATATTTCTTAAATGTTTCAGCCCTTTTCAACAAAAAAGATGTCGCTACAATGCCGTGCGAATGAAGAAGTCATCCGCGAGCTTTATTGAGGAAGCCATAGCGTATCTTGCATGTGGGGACCTCACCCAGACAGAACGATGCGTACTGGCCTTATCGGATGGCCTACCGAATCCCGCCCAGGTCTGGTTCCAGCTTGGATTGACGTGCGAGCAGCGCGGACAACTGGATGGCGCGACGGTCGCCTATCGCCGCGCGATCGCGGCACAGCCGAGTTTCATCCCGGCGCTCGGGAATCTCGCTGATTTGCAGCGCCGCCAAGGTCTGGTGGCGGAGGCCCTTGGCGGGTTTGACGCCGCGCTCGAGAACGACCCCGCCAACGCCGAACTCCACTACCGCCGGGGCTTGTGCCTGGAGAAACAGAGCCGCTGGGACGAGGCCTTGGCAAGCTATGCCACGACGATCGGCCTCGATCCTGGACATGCAGGGGCGGCGCGCAGAAAGGCTGGGCTTCTGGCCGATTTCGGCCAATGGCGCGATGCCGAGATCGCCTGCCTGAGGCTTGCGGAGCGATTTCCGGACGATGCCGCCGCCAAATTCAGGCTGGCGACTCTGTTACCCGTCATCACGGCATCCAACGAAGAAATTGACCAGGTTCGGCGTCGTTTCGATGAATCGGTCAAACGCCTGAGCGCGTGTAAGCTCGCCTTGGAAGACCCCATCGAGGCAGGCCTGGGGGCCAACTTCTACCTGGCTTTTCACGGACGCGACGACCGCATCCTGCAAGAGCAAATCGCCACGTTATTCGAGGAAGCCTGCCCGTCGTTGACATACGTCGCGCCGCACTGCCGCCGCGGGCACCCGTCGAAGCGCCGGGGGGAGAAGATTTCGCTCGGCATTATTTCAAGGTATTTTTACAATCATACGATCGGCGCCGTGTTCCACGGGATTGTCGCGAAGTTGTCACGCGAGCTCTTTGATGTGACGGTATTCAGCTTCACGGAGCGCCAGGACGAGATCCAGCGCTTTATCAGGGACCACGCAGATCACTGGGTGGAGTTGCCCTTCAGCTTGCCGGCGGCGCGCGAATTAATCGCCGCTCAGCGACTCGATGTGTTGCTCTATACCGACATCGGCATGGATCCCATGACCTATTTCCTGGCGTTCGCGCGGCTCGCGCCGGTGCAATGCACCACGTGGGGACATCCCGTCACGACCGGCATCCGCCGCATCGACTATTACATCTCCTGCAAGGCCTTCGAACCCGAGGGCAGCGAGCGATGCTACACCGAGAAGCTGGTATTGCTGGATGCGCCACCCACCTATTATTACAGACCGGCGTTTCCGCCGCGCTCGCCGCGCGGGGCCTACGGGTTGCCCGAGGGGAAAAACCTGTATCTGTGTCCGCAAACGCTGTACAAATTCCATCCGGATTTCGACGAACTGGTGGGAGAAATTCTGCGCCGCGATCCGAACGGCCGTCTCGTGCTTGTCGGCGGCAAGCACCGGCACTGGACCGAACTGCTGCTGGAAAGATTCCGGCGGACCATTCCCGATGCGATGGAAAGAATCCTGGTGGTTCCCTATCCGGGTCTGAGTCTTTACCTGAACCTTCTTGCCATTACTGACGTTATGCTCGATACCTTGCACTACGGTGGTGGCAATACCTCACTGCAGGCCTTGAGTGCAGGAACCCCGGTCGTTACCCTGCCGGGCGCATTCCAGCGCGGGCGGCACACTTACGGCTATTACGCGAAAATGAATTACCTGGAGTGCGTGGCGCAGGACCGGAGCGATTACGCGCGCATCGCCGTCCGCCTCGGCACCGATAAGGCCTATCGCGCGCGGGTCAGCGCCGGCATCCTGGCGGCCAATCACGTGTTGTTCGAGGACATCGGCGTGGTTCGGCACCTCGAACAGGCGCTGCTTGAGATGATCAATCAGACAAGTGGGGCGGTTGATACTCAGGGAACCTCTAACAATTCAGGCTCTGTTGAATTTTAAGTGGGTGAAGAAGGCTCGGCAGGGAAAAAAGGAATCCCCCCTCCCTTGACGGGAGGGGGCGTGGGGGAGGGTGAGCATCGTCGTGAAGTAACAAGGAATCCGGGTTTTTGCCGCGTGTCGGTCCGCCACCCCCACCCCGACCCCTCCCCCGTCGAGGGGGAGGGAGTAGGTCACGGCGACCCGTCGGCTCGGGCGACTACCCACGCGTTTTTCAACAGAGGCATAATGAATAAAGCCGGCGATGCGGACGCCAGCCGTGTCGGCGTAAAGGCGCTTCGGGCCGCCCCGGTTTGCAGGTTCACTTCTGTATGCCTCCACAAAATATTCGGATACGGCCTGACAGGTTGCTGAAAAAGTCGCTGACAAGGTTCCCTCTCCCCTTGCGGGAGGTGAGACGGGGTTGTCGTGAATGTCCAGTGGGTGAGCGGCGCAAGCCGCGAACGCCCGACCATGGATGGTCGGGCTGGACTTCGAGCGAAGCAAGGATTACGAAGCGAGAAGTTCACGCCGCCGAACGGGCGCAAATGATTCTCTTGCGCCCCGGCGGGAATAACAGGGTGAGGGGAGACAAAAAGCAACTCGAAGAATCATGGCGTTATGCATGACCACGGCTGTATCATCCTCACCCCCGCTCTCTCCCATCGAGGGAGAGGGAGTTTTTCAGCAACCTGCTAATCAACGGGTCAATAACTTCCTCTTCAGTTTGCAATAAAGAATCTCGTATGAAGCAATAGGATTCAGCCCGAAAGCCTGATTATTGCGGCGTTCTTCGGGTGTATTCCCATATGACATCCGTACCCTGACGGGCGAAAGGCCTTTTCGCTTTAGATATGCATGTATTTCTTCAATTTTTTCTTCCCGGCCAATAAATTCATTCAGGCCGTGTCCCGCCCCGATTGTTACTACAAAATCAGCAAGTTCCGCCATGACTGGAACAAGCTGTTTAAAAAACGCAGCTACATCCGGAATCATGCAATGATCAATACGAAATCCCACAATCATATTGAAACGACTCATGCCCGACTCATTCAACTTATCCGGCATCAGATTGAGCGCATCATCCAGCTTTTCATTCAAGGCCATAATTCTGAATGGCAGCGAGCCGTTTTCATTCAAGCGCTGGTAGTGTTTGGCAAACCCGGGATCTGCGTCGATGAGTACGGCAGCTTGTGGATAGGCCGCAACCAACTTTAATACGAGAGATTGAGCGCGTTCACCTCCCCACATCGCGGAACCTTTCTTCTCAACCAACCGGATTTCCGGAATGCCATGCATGGCATCGAGATCGCGCGATCCGGAACCGGCGCCCAGGGACAATTGGCAGCAACTTTCGCTCTGAAACATCAACAGTCCCATGCCTCGAAGCAGATTCACCACCCGGACAGTGTCGGCCCGCTGAAGGGCATCCTCCAGGAACCAAAGAGAACCGGCATTGTCACGGACGGATTTGTTCGCCGCCGAGATCACGTAAGCATCCAGCTTCTCCTTCGTCAAATCCCGGGGCGATAATTCCCAGCCATTGAAAAGGGAACAACAGGTGGCAAGGTGCGCGAAATAGAAAAACTCCTTCGACTCGGGCGCGCGTTTCTTGACGTCAATCACGCCATTTCCATCGATCAGTTTCGCGGTGGCGTTTTTTACACTCTTGTCATGCCTCAGGGCGCGCATATATTCAGGGTAATCTTTAAAAATTGGCATGCACTTCGCAAGAAAACCCGCGTTCGATATAACCGCAAGGCCTTCAGCTTCCTTTCTATACCCCGAAAGGATTTCATCGAATGTAAATACATGTCCAACAGCCGCTGTCATAAAACTGGCTCTAACAATACTGTTCCCGATTCCGCAAACGAGACTGTAGAAAAAGTCCCTTTTCGGACCCCAGCCCACCAGAAGCGACACAGTGCGATGAAACTGCCGTCGTGTCGGCAGATTTTCAACGAGGTATGCAAATACCCGTCACACAGGCTCTGGCGCATTTCTGTCTGCATTTCCATTTCGGTCAAGGAATTTTCCTCTGCCTCATGATTGAGCAAATTTGCGCTCGTCAAGGGGTTCCCCCACAGTCTCAACACCTGGTTAAGCTACAACCGCCACCGTTGACGTTGCTCCCTTCGCAGACAGCTCAGGGCCGGAATCCGGCCGTTCCTGAAATCCGGCCGTTCCTGAAGTCCGGCCGTTCCTGAAGTCCGGCCGTTCCTGAAGTCCGGCCGTTCCTGAAGTCCGGCCGTTCCTGAAGTCCGGCCGTTCCTGAAGTCCGGCAGTCCTGACCGCTTGCCTAGGTGTCAGGTTGCCGAGCGAGCCGCGGAGCGATGGTGATGGCAGCCGATGCGCCACGATTCAGTTTCGCCCACGCGTCACAGGGCAAGACGCACGGATTGTTATTCAAGCACTCATCGCGCCGCCGCCACTACTCCGGATAGCGGTAATCGAAATAGTTTTCCCGCAGCACCCAATCGAACAGCCGCGGGTCCTTTTTGACCTCGACCTGGTGGTAGTTGTAGCCGCACGTGTAGGCGGTCTGGATCCGATAGGCGATCAGCTCCTGCTCCGAGGCCGGAAACAGCGGGGCGTACAAGTAGAACTTGAAGCCACGGGTTTTGCGGATCGCGGTATAGGAATCGCACACCCCCTGAAAGTAGTGCCGCCGCTCCAGATAATCCACGGTCAGGCGCTCGGCCGGCACCAGGTGGCGCACCAGGGCGCCGGGCTCGTAGATCGCCTTCAGCCCCTGCTCCTTCAATTTAATCGTCAGCCCGGTTTCTCCGTCGCCCTGGTAACGCTGAAATCGTCTCGGTACCGTGTCGGGATGAAAGCCACCGAGCCGGTACAGCGTCTCGCGGCGGATGGAGAAGTTAAGGCCCCAGATGTAATCGGCGTCAATCTCGCGCCGCCGCTCACCGAAGTCGAGCAGGCTGTAGAAGCCGCAGTACGCGTAATCGGGGCCGCGAGTCCAAACCTGATCGATCCAGGGTGGAGGCGGTACCGCGTAATTGGGCAGATTCCTGCCGCCCACGATGTGCACCGCCGGATCCCGAAAGGCATCATGGATGGCGGCGAGCCAACCGCGATCGGCTTCGATGTCATCGTCGATGAATACCAGGATGGAGCCCCGCGATTCCGCCGCCCCGCGATGGCGGCCGGGCAGGAGTCCGGGTATGGGCTCGTAGAGGTAGCGGATCGCATGCCCGCCATGCGTTTGCATCGCCTCCTCGGCCACGGCGCGCGTGGCGTCCGTGGAGGCGTTGTCCACCACCAGAATTTCATAATCCGCGCGCGGGAAGTCCTGATCGAGCACGGACTGCAGTGCCCGGCGAAGCGGTGTGCTGCGATTGTAGGTCGGGATGATAATGGATATCGGGAGCATGCGGTCGAGGGGACTCTCAAGCGGCGAACAATTTTCGAAGCCTGGCGATGCGCCTGGGGGCATCTCTAGTTTCGGTAAGTATCGAGAACCTGATACGCTTCTTCATACGATAAGTGGGGCACACGTGACAGGAGCATGTCCTGGGCCTGCTGAGCCTCCGCGCCGCTGTAGGCCGCGGCGGCAGGGCGCAAACTGTGGTCAACGGGCGTAGCGTCAACAATGCCGAGACGCAGTCCGTTGTTTTCCGCAATCACCGGCCATATGTAATCCAGGCCCCAACCCATCGGAGTGGACTCATCGAATGGAGTGATGAGCGGCAGCATGTCGCGCCGAATGCTGACCACCGGGCCGATCTCCACGAACCTGGTATGTCGGGCTTTCACACCAGGTGCCTGCTTGACGATAGCGTGGTCGATGTTGCTTCCGGGCGTACGCGCAGGCTGGGCAAGCGCGAAATCGTACTTATTCTGGAACCCAAGGAAATTATCGATAAAACCCGTGGGCAGGAGGATATCGTCGTCGCAGAGCAAGACGAACTCGAATTTTGATGCTGTATGGGCGGTCAGCAGCCGGTTCATCAAGACGAACTTGGGCGCTCTGCCGACGATCCGATCCACCGTGACCCTCTCCACCTCGCGATCCGGCGGACCGCCTCCAATGCAGATCCATTTTTGGATTACCCGGTATTGCAACGAACGAGACAACTCCCGGACTATATGCTGAACATGATTTTTCCGGTCCGCCAAGTACACGCCCAGAACAAGCACGGAAGGAGCGCGCCTTAACCACGCGTGCTCGCTCAGGAAATACCTGACTTCTTCAATAAGTTGCCTGGCTGTAAGAAACGCCGTCATATGCTTCCAGTTTCTGATTCGTTTGGCGCCGGGAACTGACAGGTTGTATCCCGTCCCCCGTGCCTGATTGACCCGGTATTCCATTGACGCAATCAACAATATCCCGTTCGCGCCAGCGACTCCGGCTGGATATGGCGCGACTCTTTTATGCCGAGACATTTTTTCAATCCAGGTTCTGGATGAACCGGTCAAGTTCAGGGCTTTTCTGGATATCCATGCTTTCCCTTAACAAGGGGAACACCGAAGGCAACTTTTTTGCTTGGCGGCTGCAAAAAACAAGAAACTTTATATTTTCGACGTTCAGCGGGTCCAGAATGGCTGCTCTTATAAACAAAAGCAAGGCTTGATCTTGCTTTCCAGCCAACATAGAGAGCAGGCCCATGCCTGTAATAGATCTTGAATGATGGGCATACTTCTCAAGCGCTTGGCGGAAGCAGGTATTCGCATCTTGCAGGTAACCGGTTTTGAGGGCTTGAATACCTGAACTGAACAATTGTTCGCAATGGATAACCACCTCCGGCTCAGGAATAAAATATGGTGGACGGCCCATTTTCAATCGGTATCGATGCCAGTAACGCATTCGTACTACGTGATTTTCAATCAATGGCGTCAAGCCCTTGACGGATATCGCATCTCCCGTCCACCAATACAAACCCGTGTAGAAATCAAGGTGCAGCATCGGGTATTTTTCTCCAACGCGTAAGAAAAAGTCCTGGTCACCAAGCGCCTCGAATCGATCATCCCAATAACCAATCCACTCGTGAATTTCTCTTCGCCACATGGGATTTGGGCCAATCATACATTCGCCAAGAAGATCCTGAAACTTGTAAGCAGGCCATTTAAATTCTTTCAGGCCCGTGTCTGGAACAGTGAATTTGCTGAAATTTTCGTGAGGAATGTTGGTGATGTACGTGTCACCATACGCCATCATAACGTGCGGATTGTTGTCCAGGGCACGAGACATCAGTTCATGGGCGTTCTTCCGGAGCCGGTCATTTGTGCTGAAAGTGGTCAAGTATTCCCCTCTCGCCATGCGCGCCGCCAGGTTCCATGCGGCGTAAATGCCGATACGCTCGGGCGTTCGCACGTACCTTATATTGCTATAGCGATCCTGGAACTGCCTTACAATCGCTTTTTCTTCCTGCGGTGAACACGCATCAACAAATATTATCTCCGTTGTGTCGGCTGTATCTTGGGCTTCCAGGTCACCTAAACATTCCTCTACGAACTCTTCGGAGTTGTAACTTGTCACCAAGACGCTTATACGGTAGTCCTTGTTTTTGTAGCCTGCGTCATCAATAGTGCACCGAGTTATATAGTCATCGATGCGTTCCTGTTGGGTCTTCCAGAAACGGCGCACAGCCGCATCGTCCAGAGAGCAGGCCGGGAAGTGCCGCTCTTCCTCCCCGGCAGGCGAAGGATGCTGACAGTCCTTATTCTCGCCATTCATCTCCGGCAACGTGTCCGTCAATGCTCTATTGAAAAACAGCGCATTACCATGGCTGCGCACTCTATTATCTTGCGGGGAAAATCCCATGAAATGAAAGTTTCCATCCAGATAATCACAGATTTCATTCAGGTTCCTGGCGCCTTTGTAGAACTCGATGGTGCTGGCTTCGGTGTAGAGCAATTTGATTCTCTCGAGGATGGCGCCACTGATAGCGGTAATTACCTTGTATTCCGCCCCTTGCACGTCGATAAAAAGCAAATCCGGCAATCTAAGGCCGTGTTCGCTGATCACGGTATCCAACTTTCGACACTGAACATTGATAGTCAGCGACTCATGGATATCGGGGTAAACTTCCTTGTGTTTTTCCAGATCGAGGAGAGAGCTTGACTCATAGTTATTGGTAACGTGGAAGTCCGCAGTTCCATCGAAGTCTGTTATGGCATATTGAAATACCTTTACATAATCCAGACGAGCCGTAATCGCCGTCAGAAACCGCGCAAAATCGGGCATTGGCTCAAAAAGATAAATCTGTTCAAGGTTGGGAAAAAGTTCCAAGAACAGAGTGTGCTCTTGAAACCTGTGAGCACCGATGAGATAAATTACCCGCACCATGGATGCGGCTTTTGGGGCGCGCCGTGGAATTTCCTTGAAAAGATCATCCACTGTTTGCACGTTCTTTTCCGCGGTCCACCACAAAGCCGGCTTGAAGTTCCCTGGTGCTTGCCGGGTGCTTCGCTCATCGGCTGCATCTTTATCCTGGCAAGAAGGAGGCTCCTGATTCATGATTATTTATTCTACGCAGTGGCTATTCAAAACAGCGTTGGGTCAAATCCGTCACGCCCGAACCGTTACTATGTACCATGTTCTTGGACATACAAGGGCGGGGGGGGTGAGGGTGAGTGATTTCAATATGTTGCCCAACCCCCTCACTCTGGCCCTCTCCCCCTTTCAGGGGGCGAGGGGACTTAATCAGAGGTTCCCTAACATGCATATTTAGGGATACGATTATCCGGCATAAAAAACGGGGGATGGGACCATTCAAGTCCGGTTAAAGACGTAATCCTCCAATGCCTGAATTTTCTTTTTCCGCTCACCCATTGTTATACATCTTTTAAGGAGTCAATACGTGGGATCGATACGCATGGGACCTCCTCCCGAATTGGTCGTCAAACTGGCTTACGCATTCAGGATTCCCAATTTTGTCGAAACGGGCACCTACCACGGTGATACGGCGGTTTGGGCAGCGCGCTTTTTCAGCAAGGTGAACACCATCGAATATTCCAAGGATCTTCATTCGCAGGTTATGAATAAATACGGCAATATCGGAAACGTCGAATTCAGCTTTGGAGATTCAAGGACCGAGCTCAGCAGGATCATAACGCAATTAAGCGGCCCCGCCCTATTCTGGCTCGATGCACATTGGTGCAGTGCCGAAACCTATGGAGTAAACGACGAATGCCCTTTAATCGAAGAGATTAAAATAATCAATCAGAATAAATGCGACAGCTTTATTTTAATTGATGACGCGAGATTGTTTGAATCTCCTCCCCCGCCGCCGCATAAAAAAGAACAATGGCCGGATATCGCCTCTATAATGAAACTACTGAGATCCGGCGAGGTATTCAGATATACAGCGATCGTCGAGGATGTCATCGTCGCCGTGCCTTTTCGTGCCAGACAACCTGTCATGGATTATTGCCAAAAAATTCGGCCAGAAACTTTTCAATGACCATGCAGATAATCCAGTACATGTAGTTCCATCCGAGGAATGCGACACGCCCTACCGATCTCCGGCTTTTCAGGAACCAAGGATATCCAACAACGGAATGTACTCCACCATGCATCACATATGACCTGTCAGTTCGAAAAGCCGGGAGCCTCTTCCTGATGCACCGGGTCACGCCTTTAACAAAGGGGATGGGAAAATCTTTAGTCGCGTGAATCAGCGGTGATCCGTTCTGTCAGGGTGACTCCGATTATGTATTAACCGATGGTTTGAGCATCCTCGTTAGAAGCGTTGTCCAATGCCCTCTGTACCTTCGGTGTTCACCTTCATCGTTCTGATAATTTAGCATGACAACTGTTGGATTCTCGATAAGCAAACCTGTTCCATCCAGCTCCGTGGGGGTCCGGACACCTTCGCATTGAAAACCGCATGCACAACACGCATCAATGAATAGCTTGATTCGCTCCATGTTCCGTAGACAAATATCGTGAGTGCCCATAAAAACTCCATTTGGCCGCAGAAGCCGGTAGCAATGACTGACAATATCCGTTGCCGCCTTTAGCGGAACTTCCTCGAGGACGGACACGGAACAGACCATATCGAAATAGCCTTCTGGAAGTTCCGTCGATTTCCTTTTATGTTCGCCGAGCAACCCTCGAGCAAACTTTGCTTTTGGAAAGCGTGTTACAAGTTCATCCTGATATGTTTCTTCCCACCCTTTTCTATCGGGAAAATAATGAAGTCCCTGGAAATCATCAACGCCCCACATTTCGACGTTGGCATCATTCTCGGAAAGTTCAAACAACGTCTTGTTAAAACCATGCCCAAACTCCAATACCCGTTTCGGGCGCTGTTGCCTGATCTCTCGAAGCAAGGACATGTAGCCGAAATCCTTCAAAACACTGTCGCTTGCCTTGCGAAACTGAGGAAACTCTCGCGTCAGTTGCCACCAGTCATCCATCGTAGGAATTAGAATCACGTACTGTACCTCTGAAAATTCGCGGAAAATTCAAGCATGAATGACGCACAGGCCTCTGACCGGCTTGGCGCGACATCCCTGGTCATAACGAAATTCTATTTATTTCGCGACCGCGACACCCCGGCGGTTCTGGATTCTTCCCCTGGCATCGGCGGCGGCAACACCCGGCTGCTCAAACACATTGGCCCCGCCCAGATCGAGCAGGATGCCGAGCGGCCACTGTTCAATCGGAAAATCATCCGGCCGGGCGCTGTAGCCCTGTGAATCCACGATTGCTTCGTAACGGTCGTTGCCGGCGGCATCGATCAGAACGCCGGCGCCGAAGGATTTGAGTCCGGACCCCTGAGACTCATAATCAGAACGATAAATGTCGTCGCCGGCGTCGTCGTACAGAATGCCCGTCGCCCGATCCAGGCCGACGCCCTGCGCGTGCTCGTGCCCGGCATATTCATCGTTTCCCCCCCAGTCGGCGAGCAAGCCCACCGACAGGTGGACCGCATCGCCCTGACAATGTTCGAAGCAGCGGTATAGGTCATGACCACGCCGGTCGACGAGCATGCCCACCCCGAACCAGTAAGCACTGCCCTGTCCGAAGATATCGACCTGATACCGATCGTCGCCGTCGCGATCGAGCAGGAGACCGATCCCACCCGAGGCGTGATCGCGAATACCGAGGGCGAATCCCTGGCACATGCTGATGTAATGCGCGCCGACGTGACGTCGCCGGCGCGCGGGAGACCGGTCGGGAACAACCCCGCCGCACGAATATCTGTCATGCCCGTCCAGTTCCGCCAGCAGGCCGATGCCCCCCGGACCGCCAAAGCCCTGGCTGGCCATCTGTGCCTGATAGACATCGTGGCCACCGCCATCGATCAGCGCGCCGATGCCGTATTGTCCGACACCCTGCACCATCGCTCCGCCCGAATACGCGTCATTTCCCGACATATCCCACAGGAGCCCGGCGCCGAGGAGCGCGGCGCCCTGGCCCAGGTTCCCGCCCTCATAGCGGTCGTTACCCGCCAGGTCGGCCCACAGATTGATACCGAAAACGCCCGCGCCGGGCCCGGCCGTCTGGCGCCAACGAACCCTGTCATCACCGGCCAGATCAATGACCACGGAAACGCCGCCAATATTCGAGGCGTTTAATGCCGGTGAATACCCCACCTCCGCATAGGTATCATTACCGCCTAAATCTATCAACAGTAGAAAATCTCCCGTGTGCCGGTCGCTGCCATGGCCGGCGACACGCACGCGGCCCAGCGGCGTCCGCCATTCCATCGTTTTGGCCGGCGCGGTCTCCGCCGCCCAACGCAGGTCAGGAAGCGCATGTTCGACCGCGGCCTGCAGGCGCGCGAGCGCGGCGGCAAACGCGGCCACGTCGGCGCGCGCTCCGATCTGATGGTAGGCGCGCTGCATCAGCCAGCGCTCGCCTTCGGGTCGTGGTTCCGGTTTGCGGATAAGGCCGATGAGATGGTCTTGAATGGCCCTGAGTTCGTCCCCGGTGGGATTGCCTCCGGCAGCGCGATACGCCCGCCGCGCCGCGGCCTCCTCGAACAGCAACACACGCAGCGCGCGAAACAGCGGCGTGTCCCGATCCCATTCGGACGGAGGCCTGCCCACCGTTCCCGGGCGCGCGGCGGCCTCGGCCATTTCGGCCCAGACCTCACGCGCGGGCCGAAGCGCGAATGCACCATCGCCGGGCACGGGAACCTGGACATCGTACGACGCCAGCAACAATGAAATATACGCCGCCGCCGAGGCGCCGGGTTCCGGCCGCGTCATCCGCCGGGAAAGCGGAATCATGCCGGCCGGCGTTTCCATGGCCACGTCAACCGCGCGCAGCCGTCCCGTCGTGGAATAGGCGAAATCCAACTTCGGTTGCGACAATGCCTGTTCGTTCAGGCCTACCGCCGCCAGCGCCGACTTCAGCGGCCTTTCGAAGGTTTCTGCATTCGGGGAACCGGTTTCCCGGTTGCAGGCGCTGACAGCCAGGCACACCGACAGCGCCATTCCGAACCAGCGCGTCACCTGCCACATCACGCGATCAGCCACAGCGTCGCGGCAATCCAGCCGATGATCACCATCAGCAGTTGCAAATCCCGGAACAGGTCCCTGGCCACGTCGCTGCCCATGTCCCGGTCGTGAACGAGATAGATATAGCGGAATATCCCGTACACCAGGATAGGCACGGTGTAGATCAGATTACTTGTGCCGTGGAGAAGAATGGTGTCGGAGCTCATCGTGTAGAGGCTGTAACTCACGATGACGCCGGTCGCGGTAATACCGATCATCTGGTCGAGCAGTGTGAGCGTGTAATTCGTCACCCCCCTCGATTCATTGCCTCGTTTGCCGGCGTGGAGATTTGTGCAAGCATTGATTTCCGCGCGGCGCTTGGTAAAGCCCAGAAACAAGGTCAGCATCAGTCCGCATAACAGCAGCCATTGCGACGGCTCCAGATCGAAGCCCACGGTGCCGGCAAGAATGCGCAACATGAATCCGGCGGAGATGATGAAAACATCCAACAACACAACGTGCTTCAAGCGCACCGTATAGGCGACATTCATGATCACGTAAATGAACAACAAGGAGGCTACGGTGCGCGACGCCCAGTAGCCCAGGCTGACTCCGGAGGCCAGCAGAACAATGCCGAACAGCAAGGCGCGGCCGGCGCCGACCTCGCCACTCGCCAAAGGGCGATGCCGCTTTTCAGGATGAAGCCGGTCGGCATCGCGGTCCATCCAGTCGTTGAATATGTATACGCAGCTCGACACCAATGAAAACGCCGCGGCCGCGGCGACGACGCGGATTACCAGCGCATGATCGTCCCAGGCATGAGCGAAGACCACTCCCGTGAAGAGAAAAGCATTTTTAATCCACTGGTGCGGCCGCATAAGACGCAGCAGCGGGTGAAATCTTGATTTAGTCATCGGTGTTTATACCCGCCCTCACCCTGCGTGCGATCTGTGATGGTGCGTGATGTAATTGAACCATCGGATATCCTAAAGCCTGAGTCGCTTGAAGATGCGCTCGGGTATCAGGCGAATTATCAGCATGATATAGCGCCAGAACCACGGCAGGTACACGATGTCGGAGCGGCGATCGAGCGCCATCACAATGCGTTGTCCAATGTATTCCGGCGTTGCCACAAAAAACATGCCGGGCATGCCATAGGTCATGGCGGTGTCAACAAAGCCGGGCTTGACGGTGATGACGCGAACATGGCTCGGGTGCAAACGGTTACGCAGGCCCTGCATGAAGAGGCTCAATGCGCCCTTGGCGGAACCGTATACGTAATTGCTTTGCCGGCCGCGGTCTCCCGCCACCGAACTGATCGCGATGATGAAACCGCTTTTACGGCCTTCAAAGTAGTTTGCGCAGGCACTGAGTATCGAGGCGGCGCCGGTGAAATTCACGGCAATGATACGGCCGGCCCCGGGGAAATCCCGGCTGTCCCGGTCGTGGCCCAGATCGCCGAACGCAAGGATGACGCCGTTCAGGTCACCCATATCTGTAATCACCCGCCGTAGAAAATCCGCATGAGTTTCCATGGCGAGCGCGTCGAACGCTCCGTAAACGACACGGACGCCATGCCGCAGGCGCAGGTCGCCGGCTATCCTCGACAACTCTTCCGTGTCGCGTCCCGCCAGATAAAGGTCGTAGCCTCTTTGCGCCAGTTCCGCCGACGTGGCGCGCGCCATGGCGGAACTGGCGCCAAGTACCAGAATGCCACCGCGGTTGTTCATGGCTATGGCGCCATCTCGAGGCGTCGCGACAGACTGGACTGGAAACAATTCATCGGATCCAGCCGCCTTTTGACAACCAGCCAATCGGGATAGCGTTCATACATGGCGCGGAAGCGTGCCGGCGACAGCCTGGCGTCCTTGGCAAGATATACACGTCCGCGGTGCTCCAGGACGATCTCGTCAATTCTGTTCAGGGTAGCAAGGAGCGAAGCTCCGTCCATGGGAATATCCATGGCCAGTGTAAATCCGGACATCGGAAAGGAGAGGTGTCCGCTGCTTGGCGGTCCGAGGCGTTTCAACACCCCGAGGAACGGCGCGCAGCCGGAACCTGAAAGGATTTCGAGTATGTTTTTTATTCCAGCGTGCGCCGTGGCGGCCGGCAGCACGCATTGATATTGCAGAAAGCCCCGTCGGCCGTAGAGCCGGTTCCATGATCTCAGCGCATCGAGCGGGAAAAAATAGCGCTGGTAATCGATGATTACCGGACGGTTTTTGGCGCCATGCCAAGTGTAGTAGAGCGCATTGAATGCCTTCACCGTCGTCGGCTTCAACAGCCACCCGGGCATATCGAAGGGAATAGCGATACCTGCGGGCGCGCGCGTTATGAAAGGCCGGCTGCGCGAGACGGACGGCAATTCCTCTCTCGGCGCGTGATGGGCCGTCATGATGATGCTGCGGCCAAGGTCTGGCCCGCCCGCCAGACAATCGATCCATGCCACGCTGTAATGATCATCAAACTCCGGATCGGTCAGAATACGGAAGGCGTGGTCCAAATCCCCCGATTTTCGGTATTCAACCTGCGTATACGCGCTGGGTATGCGCATCACTTCAAGTTTGACCGTGCCGATGATGCCGGTCAAACCCATCCCGCCCACGGTGGCCCAGAATGCATCGCTGAACTGATTCGGGCCGCAGACCGTTCGTTCCCCCGTGGAGGCGATAAGCTCTATCTCCAGCACATGCTGACCGAACGAACCATCCCGATGGTGGTTTTTGCCATGTATGTCCGCGGCGATGGCGCCGCCAACCGACACATAACGGGTGCCGGGCACGACCGGCAGGAACCAGCCGCGCACGACGATGATGTCCAAAATCTGTCCGAGCGTCGTGCCGGCTTCCACGGTCAGGATTCCGGCCGTCTCATCCAGTGCGAGGACACGGTTGATCCGTTCCGTCAATACGACCAGGCCGTCCTTGTTCAGGGCCGCATCGCCATAGCTGCGTCCCTGGCCACGGGCGATCGTCGCCGCGTGTCCCGGACGCAGATCGGCGTAGCGTTCCGGCCGGCACAGTTCGCAACATTCCCGGGGGTATCGTCCCCAGCCGGTCAACGGTTGTAATTTCGTGCGCATCGTAGAAGACTATCCCGTCGCGGTTGGCGCCAGCTCATCATGCCGTTACAGTCGAACTTTGTCGCTGAGTTTTATAGAGCCTGCGCGGATATACAGGATGCAGACGCAAAACAGGGCGGTCATATTTAATGTCTCTCTCGGGGATGGTTGCCCTCACGCTGCGCATCCCGCTCCGCGTGGGTACCGGCCCGCACTCCCTGTGCGGGCGCTCGCGGCTCCCGTTCCCGCTGCTCGCCCCTCGCCTTCAGGCGAAGCCAATGATGGCGAAATGTGAGGGCAGCGAACATGAGCCCTCCTTCCCCCTGGACGGGGGAAGGTCGGGGTGGGGGTGTTCGGGAACGGCGGTCTTCCCCGTCGTCACCCCCT
>Ga0209542_10005247_pt1 | contig 26015 bp, 28 predicted proteins | sample RifCSPhighO2_01_FD_184028 | JGI IMG/M metagenome (GOLD analysis project Ga0209542, IMG submission 184028) | Soil microbial communities from Rifle, Colorado - Rifle CSP2_plank highO2_0.1 (SPAdes) (version 2) | ecosystem: Environmental > Terrestrial > Deep subsurface > Rock core/Sediment ...
TTATATAATTGAGCAATTCAAAAAAGCAGGTTATGAATTAGTTAATATTTAAGAAATCAATATACCATTCAAGCTTCCTTCCTGGCCTGGCCTTGAAGTTATCTTTACCTTTCCAATTTCTGTCTCTACTACGCTTCCTTTTGTTATTATATTCCTTCTAATAAAGTTCCTGTTAGCAGGATTGTCAATAACGTTTGTTATCTTAACCTTTTTGCATTTGCCTTTATCAGCAATATTAACATAATCTATGTCCAGTAATCTATACTTAATATTCCCTCCTAAGATGCGCTCGCTCTTGAGCTTTCTATTGCCAAGTTTAGTAAAGGTTGGATCGCTTCCAAGCTCATATTCTTTTTTCTTCCTGTAAGGCCTGTATAAAGCTCCAGATGCCTTTCTCCTTGGCCTTGACTGTGAAATTGCCATAAGTTTAGAGTTTTTTATTTTTATTTAAATATATCGGAAATTATGCCTTTGCAATATTCCACAGATTATCAAACATCATCCTTTGGGTTTTTGTATATTCTTCTGAAGTTACTTTTATGGTTGTTGTTGGTTCTTCCATAATCATATGTGCAGTAACATCATTATAGATTATCAAAACTTCTTTTGAATCTTTTAATTGTTCAATGTGTTTTACTTTGGAGTATTTATCATTCCTTAATGTTCTTGCTGTTTTTGATTCTTCTAAGAGATTTTTTATCTTAATTTTTCTTTCAAGCCTTTTCATTCTGAAGTTTTCCGGATGGTGGGATATTGCCTGTCTTGCATACTGCTCATTGCCCATTATGATTACTTCTTTACAGTTATCTAAAGCATCGTCTAGAATTTTTCTTACACCTGCTATTCCTTCAAAAACTTCTATAATTGCCTTGCTTCCTATAATGTTCTGCATCTCCTTTAATTTAGGCAGTATCCTTTGGATGTTTGTTTTCTTTTCCTCTAATGCTTTTACCAACACTTCTGGATCATTAGCTCTGAAATAAGTTGTTTTCTCTTTTATCAATGAAGATATTAATCCCTTAACTTTTAATTTTTCAAGAATATCGTATACTGTTCCTCTTGGCAGACCAGATAATTCAATTAATCTGTTAGCTGTTGTTTCTCCTGTTCTAAGGCATAGCAGGTATAGTCTTGCTTCTTTCTCTGATAATCCATATTCAATTAGCTCTTTTTCCATAGAATTAATAATATCTAATAATTTAAAAATCTTTCTATTAGTTGTCGAAAATTGACAGCATATTTTAAAATAACATTAATTTGATTATTATTACATAATAATCACAAAATTGTTTATGGAGGAAAAATGGAAGAAAAAAAAAACAGTCAGGAACAAAAACAACCAGAAGAAAAAAGATGTAAATATTATTTAGAAATTCCTACATATAAACCTAATCCTAAAGATCCATCTAAAGAAATTCGTTGTAGGATAACAGGAGAATATTGTGTAGGTATACATAAATTTCTTGAAATTAGAGGTGAAAAGGTGCTATTTATCGAAGACACATATGTATATAGTGATGAATTTGCTGATCTTTTTTGTCCTTTGTATGATGCACCTGATAATCTTGCAGACAAAGTTAGATCTTTTGTTGATAGTAATAGCGATGGAAAAACTTTTAGAGGTATGATTAGACATTATTTTAGGAGGTCTTGGAAAGAGAAATCGCATGATTTTTTAGAAGACAAATTGGAAAAAATAAAAAAATTAAATTAAGAATAAATGTAATAATAACTACTTCTTGATTATGTAACTACTACTTAGATACAACAAAAACGAAAGATTTATATATACAAATTTAACCAATATTCAGCATGGTAAATCAAAGCAAAATAAATGATCCAAGATTTTGGGAAAAGTGGAGAGATTCAGGAGCAGTAAGCTCAATAGATGGTGTTCTAGCTGATTATAGGGTTGGAGATATTAAATTAAAAAAAACCAGTACGCCAGGAATGTATGAAGTATTTGGCTTTTCAGAATTCCCTATTTTAGCAGGAGTGCATAGTTGTCCGATTTTGCCTATTGATATGTATTTTAAAACTAGCTCCATGAAAGAAATGCAGAACTCCCCAGAAGTTCAAAATGAGGTTATAGAAGGCCAGTATGCTTTAATTATAGATTTAAATGGAAACTTTCTTCTTTACACAGCAGATAAAATTGAAAAAACAAGGAAAAATGGAAGAAAAGATATTGGTTTTAAGCCTGCTCCATTAACTATAAAATATCCAGATGGAATACATGAATTTGAAATAGTGTATGAATCAGATTCAAGATTAAAATGCAGGGCATATAATCTAGTAATAGAAAAAGTTTGCAGAGAAAAAAAACTAGGGCCATTTTACCAGGTTGGATCTAATGAAGAAACAGGCTATAAAGCATGGGAAATGCTTGGACGCGCTACAAGCGGACAGGAATTAAAAGAGCTTATCCCGGAAATTCATAAAAGAGCTAAAGAAGAATACTTTAAATTGAAAGAATGGGGATTTTAACTATTTAACCAATTTCTTTACTGATTTATAAGCAAAAAATAAGCATAATATTCCAGATAATACAGTTCCTGTAATATCGATATCCTGCCTGGAATTATGTATGTTAATATATTCTCTATTTTGATTTACCAATATTATTGCAATGCTGTCTACAGAAGCATCATGAGGAAGGTTATCTATATTATTAAACACATCACTGTAATTAATGCCGTGCATATTGTTTAAGGTGTTTATATCAAGCATTTTTTCTATTAGATAATTATAAGTATTAGATTCTCTGAATACTATATCAAGGTTGATAGATTTAAGTTCAGAAATGTTATTCTGAGCTTTATAAGCATCTCTAAGAAAATAAAGAGCAGCTCCTCCGCTAGCAATTGCAGATAATGAATATAACTCTTTTTTAGCTTCTTCCATTAATAACAGGAATTTTGATTTGTTTTTTAAATATTATGTATATAAATAAAATAAACAAATTAAAAAAAAAAAAAAAAAAAATATAAAGCTTTATAAATAAAACAAAATATCCTTATTCTATGGACGCATCAAGGCCATTAGATATGCTGAATGAAGCTCGAAACAAGAGAGTGATTATAGAGTTGAAAAACGGAAAACAATTCATTGGCAAATTAATTTCTTTTGATATTCACATAAATATTGTACTGGATTCTGCAGAAGAATGGGAAGAAGGCAAATTAAAGAAAAAAATTGGAAGCGTTTTTATAAGAGGAGACACAATCATATTGATATCATCTGAAAAGTAAAATGACAAAAGGAACTCCTTCTATGGGCAGGAAGTCTGGAAAAAAGACTCATATCTATTGCAGAAGATGCGGCAGAAGAAGCTATCATGCCAGCAAGAAAATCTGCTCAAGCTGCGGCTTTGGAAGATCAGCCAGGTTAAGAAAGTATAACTGGCAGAAAAAGTGAATAATCAAGATAAGTAAGATTAGGAATAACTAAATCAGCTTCAGAATAATCTTCCTTAAAATGCGAAGAAATAAATATATTCGGAGTCACAATACACTGCATTCCTGCTGCTTTTGCTGCTCTTAGTCCACGATTAGTATCTTCAAAAACTAGGCATAATTCAGGAGCAACATCAAGAAGCTCTGCTGCTTTTAAATAGATATCCGGCGCTGGCTTTGTTCTTTTAACATCTCTTGAAGTCAATACTGCCTTAAATCTATCAATAATTTTATACATGTTTAATGCATTCTCAACATTTCTTCTGCTCGAAGCAGAAGCAATGGCCATTGGTATTTTATTTCCAAAAAAGTAATCCACAGCAGCCATAGCTCCCGGCATAGGGATAAGATAATATTTACAAAATTCTTTATATTTATCAAACTTCTTTTCTCTAAGCTTATCTAAATCAATATCTAAGCCTTTATCTTTAATAAGACCTGCTGAAGAAGTTCCTTCAATAATCCATCTTTTAACAAATTCTTTTTCAGATAGTTCATAACCAAACTGCAAATAAGCCCAGGTAGTTGCGCAGCACATAAGAGACTCTGTGTTAAATAAAGTTCCATCATTGTCAAAAATTACAGCTTCAATATTCTCAAGCTTTTTTTTATTCAATTTTATACACCCAAATGCTATACCCAATCTTGGTTATAGGCTCATATTTTCTTAGCCAGTCAAAGCAATGTGCTTCATATTCTTTCATTCCAATCAAATGATTTACTGAAACAGCAATATATCCTTTTACTGGCTGGCAAACGCTATTCTCATCCATAATTCTTCGATAAAATTCATAATTTATATTTCTATAATCAGGATCATCATTTCCCCAGTAAGAAAGCCATATTTTATCCTTAATGTTATTCTTTTCCAAATATTTTGCCAATCCTTTTAAGTCCTGGCCCCAATCTATATTGCTGTCAAGAAGGAAGTTCTGGCCGTAATCAGGACTTACAATTTCATTAAAATAAGCTAAGTAATGAGGATAGCTCATGATTGAAGCTATCAAATACCAAGTGCCTAAAATTAGTATTAAAATAAATAGTGGGCGGGTGGTTGGGGGTTTTTGGCGGTGGGATTTGAAAGGTAAATTAATAAGCTTGCTGACAAAAATAAAAATAAAAGGATAAACAGGCAGTATGTGCCTTAACCCAATATTCAGCTGGCTTGGAATAAAAAATAAAAAATAAAGCAGAGCAGGAATTAAAAGAAATAATTCATCCATCAAGTTATTCTTAGTCTTTCTAAAAAATATTAAAGTTAAAGTTATAAATAATAAAACAGCAATTGGCGTCTTAATCAAAAAAGCAACTGGAAAATAATAAGGCCATCCTCCTTTTTTATACTGACCCATAAGATAAGCCCTGTATCCTGTTTGAGATTGCCTGCTCACCATTCTTAATCCTTCAACATAAGAATCAGGCGCAGGAACAAATTTCAATATGTTATAAACAGCTCCGGAAAAAGGAAATTGCTTTGAAAAATTCTCCTTGACTTCATTATTAAATAATCCGGAAAAATTAAAGCCGTAAACAATAAACAGAATAATCAAAGAGATTATTAATATTATAACTGAATATTTTATAAATTTTATAATATTCTGCAATTTTAAAATTTCATAAGTTTTATTTTCTCTTTTTAATTTATACTTTTTATAAAATATAAAAATTAAAAATAAAATAATATAAAAAATTAATAGATAAACAGTTGTGAACTTAATGCTTAATGCCAGTCCAAAAACCAATCCGTTAACCAATACATTTTTTAAATTTGGCTCTAATAATAACTTCCTAAAGTAATATATTCCAACTAAGATTATCAAGGCAGCTGGCAGATCTGTCTGTACAATTATTGCGTTAGCTAAGATGTTAGGAGAAAAAGAATAGAGGAATAATGCAAATAATCCTGCTTTTCTTCCGTATAATTCAGAGGCAAATTTAAAGATAAAAAAAGCCAGGATTAATGAAAGAAAAACCATTGGCAGTCTTGCCCAAAATAAGATAATATCCGCATCAACATTATTCTCAAAAAGAAATTCGTTTCCAGCAACCCACTCATAAGCATTATCCCAGGCCCCTCCTTTCTCTAAGCTTAAATTTAAGAACAACAATGGAAAAGCAGCTATCTCTTTAATTAATGGAGGATGCTCTTTGTTATATCTAAAATCATTTTCTGTTAAGTAAGAATAGCCAGCAGCTATATGAAGAGCTTCGTCAGATGTTGTTGATTTTTGAATTATAGAAGTAACTGCTAAAAGAAAATGGATTAAAATTAAAAAAATTACAATATAACTATACAATTTTGAATGCTGGCTCTCCATCAGAATAATAGATAATTTTTCCTGTTAAATTTTTAAATTCATATGGCATTGCTAAATATATATTTTCCTCGTTATATTTATTGAGCCAAACATTATCAACTTTATATTTGCTTTTGGAAAACCCATACTTCTGGTATTCCCCGGGATTGAATTTTGTGTAAAACAAAATATAAATATAGGTTTCTGGCTTGATTGAATCAGAAATAATAACTCGATTATAATTATCTTTATTTTCCTCTAAATAATCAAATGCATCGTCTAATTTAGCCTGAAACAAATCTTTAGAATAACGAGGATAATCAATATAGTAATTTTTAAAGTAATATCCAATATTAAAGACTGAAAGTAAAATAAAAATCACAAAGATTATTTTTAATATTCTCTTATTATTTTTTTTTAAAAAATTAAAGATGTAATAAAACCCATAGCTGCTTAAAATAATAAAAACAGGCAATCCAATTAAAGAACGAGTAGCATGAGGATTTCCTTCATTTGTCAATGCTGCTGCAATTGGAAAAATTAACAGCCAGAATATCAATAATTTATTTTTCTTTTTCTTTAAATTTAACAAAGCTAAGATTAAGCCAGTTAAAACTAATATAATATCAAACCAGTATAATTGGCCTATATTTCTTATACCGTGCCTTAAATTCTTATCCCCTCCAAAAAACAAGAAATCAGGAGAATAATATGAAAAATAGTTTTTTATGAATTCTTTTAATGGAGTATCTGTTTTTTCTTTGTTAAATATTGATAATTCAGAAAATCTTTCATTGCCTTTTCCATAAAATGTAAGGTAAAATGGTAAAAAAGAGATTAATACAAATATTATTATTGCTATTATGATTACCTTATAATTTTTTTTTACAACATTAAAATTAAAATTTTTTCTATAAATAATTAAAAAAATTAAAAGGAATAAAGGAACAAATAACTTAGATACAGCGTATGTATAAAACGTCAATCCTAAGGTTATAGATGATAAAATTAAATATTTTATATTTTTTATGCTCTTCAGCAGTAATAAGAAACTTAATAAGAACATAAATAAAAAAGAAATTGCAGGAAAGGCGATTCTGCTATATTGCAGATGCCATGGAGAAATTGCAGAAAAAAAACCAGCAATCAAAGCAATTTTCTCATTAAAGATTCTTTTGGTTATAAAAAAAATTAAGATTACAGATAAAATTCCAAAGATCGCGGCAGGCAGTCTTATTGAAAAAGCATTTAAATCAAATAAATAGATAAAAGGAATAATGCTAAAATTATAAGCTCCCGGGATATAATCGCCAAAGCTTCTGAATAATATTGGCAGAAATATTCCATATCTGTCTTTTCCTGTTTCTAAAACAGAGTAAGCATCATAGCCAGAGCTTAATTCATCAGCATACAAGCCATTGGGAATATTATTTAGCTCATAAATTCTTAAGAAAGATGCTGATATTATCACTAAAATAAATATTAACTTATACCTCATAAAATATCAATAAATTAGATTAATATAAAAATTTAATTAAATTTATAAGATAATTTTATAAACAATTTTAATAAACTATATGTTATGGGTGAAATTGAAGAGCTATTAAAAAAAGCCAGGGAAAAATTAAAATCAAAAAAATTAATAGAAGCTCTAGGATTATACAATGAAGTTATTAAAAAAGATGAGAATAATTTTTCTGCAAATTATGATTTGGGAATAATATATTTGATATTAAAAGATTATGAACTTGCTGCAGGATATTTTGAAAAAGCGCGTGCATTAAATCCAGAAGATAAAGATACAGATCGTTATTTTACGCTTACAAAAGGAAGAATCAGAAAACAGTTTGAAAAGCCAATGACTGTGCAGATAGAAACAACATCATTTTGTAATGCCCAGTGTTTGATATGCCCGAATAAAGATATGAAAAGAAAAAAAGGAGTAATGGATGATGCTTTATTTAAAAAAATTGTTGATGATTGTAAAGAAATTCAGCCATTGGAGATATATCCTTTTATAACAGGAGAGCCTTTTATGGACAAAGAAATTATTGATAGAATAAAATATATAAATAAAGCTCTCCCTAATACAAAAGTTAAAATATTTACCAATGGAGCTTTGCTTAATCATGAAGTTATTAAAAAATTGTTAGGTCTAAAAATAGATGGAATCGTTATAAGCTTTAATGGAGCTACCAAAGAAACTTATGAAAAGCAGATGGGATTAAATTATGAAAAAACAATTGAAAATATTAAATTGCTTTCGCAGCAGGATAAAATTCCGCTTTTAATTTCTATGGTTATTACAAAAGATACATTGCCGGAAATCAATAAGTTCATGGATATGTGGAAAGGAATTAATATAAAACCTTATATTTCAAGCTTTAAAAATTATGGTGGAAAATTAAAGATAGATGTAAAGCTTCCTGTGCCAGAACAATGCGGCAGGGTATTAACCCAGATGACCGTACTCCATGATGGAAGAGTGAGTTTATGCTGCATGGATAATGAAGGGGAAGTTATATTAGGAGATGCAAGAGAGAATTCTCTTATGCAGATATGGAATAGTGATAAAGCTAAGGAGATTAGAAAATTACATATGGATGGAAGAAAAGAGGAAATTATGATTTGTAAAGATTGCACAAGCGCTTAGTTAAACCTTAACCTTAACAATGACAAAAACATTTTTGGAGAGTTAGTTAAGCTGAATTTGCTTCCTTCCTGGTGCTTCCAATTAACAGGAACTTCTTTTATTTTATATCCTAATAGTTTTGCATTATATAACAAGTCAATATCAAAAGCAAAATCCTTTATTTTTAACCTGGGAAGAATTTTTTCAATAGTTTTTCTTCTAAAAACCTTAGCGCCGCATTGTGTATCTTTAATTTTTAAGTTAAATATCAGATTAACAATAACATTAAAGATTCTGCTTGATAACCTTCTTTTAAGCGATTGCTTTATTTTTATATCTGCTCCTTTTATCCTTCTAGAACCAATAGCGCAATCATAAAATTTTAAATATTTTATCAATTTTTTAAAATCTTCTGGCATTACTGCCTGATCTGCATCAGAAAATCCAATAAATTCTCCTTTAGCAATTTTCATACCTTCAATTATTGCTCCTCCTTTTCCTAATTTTTCTTTAAAGTCCAATAGTCTCACTTTACTGGTTTTATAATTTTTAATTAAATCCGTAGTATTATCCATACTTCCATTATTGACTATTATAAGTTCTATATCAGAAAAAGAATTTAAAAAATTATTAATGACTGGAATTATCCTTTTTTCCTCATTGTATGCTGGAATTATTAATGAGAGCATAAATATGAAAAATATATATTAATATAAAAATTTAATTAATAAGTTAATTAATCAACAAAATACCACTCTGCCTAGATATGTTATTGCATCTTTTTGGTCAAGATATATAAAAGAAAAAATAATTGCTATTACAACAATCGCTAAAAGAGTAATCATTATCATTGTCGCTGTTATGCTTTTTTTTTGCAGCTTTTGTGACCTTTTTAATTCATTTAATATTTTTTGCTGCAATTCCTGAGAATAGCTTATTTCATATTCATTGCCCTTGCCATCCTTGTACTTCATAATCTCAATAATCAATATTCGATATTTAAAGATTTATCTACATAGAAATATATGTTTTATTATATTGTTGAATGCGGGGAGAAGGATTTGAACCCTCGTAGGCACTAAGCCATATGGTTTCCTCATAAACCTAAGCCATACCCGTTTGGCCGCTCCGGCATCCCCGCATATGTATAATGGATTTCAAAAATATATTTAAATGTTATTAAATTAGCAGATTAGAATGTATAAAATCTTAATAGGGTGCCCAACATCTGATTATCATGCATATTGTCTAAAGGAATATATTGAAGGAATTAAAGCCCTTACCTATCCTAATTTGGATATTTTATTAGTAGATAATTCGAAAGAAGAGAGTTATATAAAAAAAATAAAAGAATATGATATAAGTGTTATAAAATCGCCTTATGTTGAATCAGCAAGGGATAGAATTATTAACTCAAGAAATTTATTAAGACAAAAATTTTTAGAAGGAGATTACAATTTTTTTTTTTCTTTAGAACAAGACGTAATTCCTCCTAAAGAGGTTATTGAAAGATTGTTAGCTCATAAAAAAGAGATAGTTAGCGGAGTTTATTTTGCAGAAAAAAATTTAATAAGTGAAAGTTTTCATAAAAAAATATTGCTTCCAGTTTTATATGACTTTGTTAAAGAGAATGGCAAAGATATTCCAGATAAAATGAGATTTTTTGGAGGAGATGAGTTAGATGGTAGTTTGAAAGAAGTAAAAACAGCAGGTCTTGGTTGTCTTTTAATCCACAAAAAAGTCTTGAAAAATATAAAATTCAGATATGAAAAAGACGGTTTTGATGATGTTTTTTTTTGCCAAGATTTAAGAGCAAAAGGTTTTAAAGTATTTGCCGATACTTCAGTAATCTGTAAGCATTTAATTAAAAAAAGGCCATGGGATTGGAAGGATATTAGAAAATAAAAAAAAATAATATGAATAGGATAGATGTTGTGCAAAAAACATTAGATAAAATAAATGGTAAAGTATACCTAGAGATTGGTGTTGAGAATGGTGTAAGTTTCTTGCCAATAAGTGCTGAAATAAAGGTGGGTATTGACATTTTACCTCTCAACGAAAACATAAAAAAATATTTTGATGGAAAGTCTAAGATCTATTTTCAGATGAATAGCGATGAATTTTTTAATAATTATAAAGATATTTTTGAGGACTATAAAATTGATGTTGCTTTTATAGACGGGTTTCATGGATATGAGCAATCTTTAAAAGATGTAGAGAATTGTCTAAATTATTTAAGTAAAAAGGGGGTTATAATTATGCATGATTGTAACCCCCCATCTGAGATTATTGCAACACCCCCTAGTTTACTCGAATCTGCAAGAAAATCACCTAAGTGGAATGGTACATGGACTGGAGATGTATGGAAAACAATAGTTCATCTGCGTTCATTTAGAAATAATCTTAATATATTTGTACTTAATTGTGATTGGGGGTTAAGAATAATAACAAAAGGAAAATCTGAAGGTATATTAAATTATTCAGTTAAAGATATTAAGAAAATGTCATATTTTCAGTTAGATGAAGATGGAGAAGAATTATTAAACTTAAAAGAACCAGGATACTTTTATAAGTTTTTAGAAAAAATATAGTACTAATATTAAAAATTAAAATAATAATGATAAAAATGCCAATAAGCCTATGCATGATTGTAAAAAATGAAGAACAGTTTATTGAGCAGTGCCTTAATAGTGTTAAAGGTTTAGTCGATGAATTTATTATTGTAGATACAGGAAGCGAAGATAAAACAATGGAAATAATCAAGAGTTTAAATTTAAATAATTTAAAAATTATAAATTATGAATGGAAAGATGATTTTTCAAAAGCTAGAAACATATCATTAAAATATGCAACAAAAGAATGGATTCTTGTGCTGGATGCAGATGAAACAATAAGCAAAAAAGATCATGAAAAAATTAAAGAGTTAACAAAAAAAAAGAATATGGCTTATTTTTTAATTCAAAGAAATTATACAGATAATGCTTCTGTTCTTGGATGGGTAAGCGGAAAAGAAGATAGTTACGAAGAAAGCAAGCAATTTTCTGGATGGCTTCCTAATCCTATAATTAGATTATTTCAGAATAAAAAAGAGCTCTATTTTGTCGAACCTCTACACGAGCATGTTGGAGAATCTATTAAGAAAATGAATGGCAAAGTAGAAAGTACAAATATTCCAATACATCATTTTTACCAGTTAAAAAAAAAAAATGAGAAAGAGAAAAAAGGAAAAATGTATTTGGAAATTGGAGAGAAAAAACTTGGCAAGGATCCTAAATTTTTTTATGAGCTTGGTGTGCAGCATCAGGATTTAGGAGAATTTGAAAAAGCAACTGAATATTTCAGAAGAGCTATAAAAACTGATCCAAGATATATTAAAGCGTATATTAATCTTGGAGCTAACTTAATTAAATTAAATAAAATAGAAGATGCCAAGAAGATATTAATCAAAGCCCAGAAAATAGACCAGAATAATGCTGAGATTTATAATAACCTGGGAATTGTCTTTTCTAAGAAAGAAAATTATGAGGCAGCGGGCTTATTATTTAGAAAAGCTATTGAGCTAAAACCAGATTATGCAAATGCTTATTTTAATCTTGGATTGACATTTGATAAATTAAGGATGTATAATAATGCCAGGGAAAATTTTGAAAAAGCCATTTCCCTCAATCCAGAATATAAAAAAAAGGTTAAATTATGAACATTAAAGAGTTTTACAACAAAAAATTTTTAGTGTCCATAGAAATCGCAAAGCGATTTCTGGGACACCAAAAATTTCAAAGAAATTTTTTAGTGTTTTTAATAATAATATTCATAATTTCTTCATTATTCTGCTTCACTGTAAAATATTTAGGAATGAAAGAGGTTATTCCATGGTTTATTGGTTATTCTGATATCTCTCCTTTTAATAAAATTGCTCTGCAGCCAGGATTGCCTTATATTGACAAAGATGTTGAGTATCCTGTAATAACCGGATTATTTATCCATTTAACTGGCCTTGGAAAAACAAAAGAAAATTATTTTTTATTATCCTCTTTTTTTTTAGTTTTATTTGGTTTATTAACATTAATTACTTTGTATAAATTGGTTTTAGAAAAAGGCATCGATAAGAAAAGGCTGATCATATTCTTTGCAGCAGCTCCTTCAATTCTATTTTTTATGATCTATAACTGGGATTTAATAGCAATATTTTTTACAGTTTTATCATTGTATTTCTTCAGGCAGAAAAAAGATGTTTCAGCAGCGATATTCCTCTCTCTTGGCTTTAATGCAAAGCTATTTCCAATTTTATTGCTGCCGATAATGCTGTTAAAAAGAGATAGTATAATAAAATGGGTCAAGATAATTTTTTCTTTTTTTATTACATCAATTATTGTGAATATCTATTTTATTATTAAAAATTTTGATGGATGGCTTTTTTTTTACACATTTAACAGCTTAAGAGAGCCTAATCCAGATTCAATGTGGGGTATAATTTACAGATTTTCAGGAATAGAGATTAAGTTGATTGGATTAATATCTTTGGTTTTATTTTTGATTTTTTACTTGTTTATTATATTTTATTACAGAAAGAAAAATATATACTATCTTGGAGCTGCATCAATATTATTATTCCTTATATTCAACAAAGTATTTTCACCGCAATATATATTGTGGCTTTTGCCTTTTTTTATTTTAATTCCAAAGTTAAATAAAATAAGCTTTTATTCTTTAGAGATATCAAATTTAATTGTTTTATTTTCAATACTTCCTTGGATTTTTATTATACCAAAAATTGATTTATTCCTAAATATCTCTCAGTTTTTTGTTATAGTGAGGCATATAATTATGATATATTTGGTTTATTTTATTTTAAAACAACAATATTCCACCAATCTATGATGATTGGTGGTTAAGTGGAATTTGTTGACTTGGAAATCAGCTGATTTCCAAGTTCCCAGAAATCCGAAAGGATTTCTGTGATGCTCAAGAACCACTTAATGATAAAAAGCAGGAGGTTCATACCACCAGTCTATTGACTGATGGTTCTTGACAGATGGTAAATAAAAACAAACTAGCATGGATTATTTTATCTTTTTTTTTACTAGTTTTCTTTTTAATAGAATTTAAAGGCCTAAACCATCTTGAGCCAAGCGATGAGCACATTTATTTCTACATGGGAAAAATGATTTCCCAAGGATTCTTGCCTTATAATGATTTTTTCCATGCGCATCCTCCTTTAAAAGTATACATCATTGCTTTGATCTTTAAATTGTTCGGATTTAATTTAATAATCTTAAAATTAATTCCATTGCTTTGTTACCTAATATCCTCTTTTTTTTTATTTAAATTAATAAAAGAAAAATTTAATGAAATAACAGCATTATTAGCTGTTTTCTTATTTCTTTTTTCTTTTAGAGTCATGCTTGAGGCAACCTATTTTATGGGAATGGACATTACAACAATGTTCTTGATTATTGGCTATTATTACTTGTTTAAGATAAAATATTATAAAAGCGGCTTTTTCCTTGGATTAGCAGGGTTATCTGGATTATATTCCTTAGTTCCAATCGTTATTATCTTTGTTTATTTATTAATCAAGAATAAAAGCTCTTTTTTGAAGTTATTAGCTGGATTTTCAATATTTTTTATAATTAATATATTGTTTTTTGTCTTATCTAAGAACTATTTAGTTGATGTATATTTATACCATCTGCTTAAGCCAGAGGTTTTATCAAATAGAATTGATATATTTATAGAAGCTTTAAAAGAGAATTGGCTGATATTTTTTTCCTTTTTTTTGTTTATAATACTATTAATCTTTAAATTTGTAAAAAAGATAGAATTAAAAAATATCAATATATTGTATCTATCAGGAGTTATATCATTAGCATATTTATTATTCCTGCTAAGCCTTAACAAGATCTTTAATTATTACTTTGTATTATTGTTCCCCTTTTTAGCAATCATAGGAAGTTATTCCATATACTATATATTTAATAGTCTAATTAGATATAAAATAATATATTTTATAATAGTTATCTTTGTGATATATATATTTTGGAATATAAGCGCTGATTCCCTCTACCTTAATCAATTTGATTTTGACAATTTTGATAATGCCAGGGTTATAGCTAGTTATGTTAAAGGTATGGAAGGAGAGTTATTTGGCGATGACTCAACCGTTCCTTTAATTGCCCTGATGGCTAATAAAAGAATAGCATTGAATGCAATAGATTCAAATGATATGGTTTTTGAATCAAAAGTTGTTAACTTAACAGAAGTATTGCAGAAGCTTGAAAAACAAAAGGTTATTATAATCCTAAGGCAATTAAAAGGAATTGGCTTAATAAATGAAATGAAGCTGTTTGTTAATAAATGCGAGCTTAAAAAACAGGTAAAAGACAGCTTAAGAGGCGATTTTTTGATATATAAATGCAGCGGGTAATTATTTATTAAAAATGTTTTTTTCATTTTATAGTAACGACTGCCTTAAAACCAAAAATTTAGTTGAATTAAGCCTTATAAACAAAAGTAGCGATTACGTATATCATAGAATTACGAAAACTATATAAATAGGTTAAATACTATAGATTTCCGCTTAGTTAAAGTTATACTAAGCTAAAACAAAAAGCTATAAAGCTTATAAAAAAAAAAAAAACACGGAGGTGTTTAGATTGAAAGTAAAAAAGGTGATTAAACGTATAGTTGCCCTTGGAACTGGATTTTCTATGCTCGGCGCAACTATGTTTGGAGCTTTAGCTGCAGATCTAGCAGACTTCCCAGCACCATATGTAAAGAATGCTGTGTACGATGCTAAGATTGTTATTGGAGAAGCAGCAGCGCCAAGTGATGTTATCGCTTCAATAGATATTGCCAATAGGCTGCAATTTTCTATGACAAAAGAGGCAACTGTTTCTGGAGGCACTTCAGTATCCATGACAGGTGACTCTAAAAAATTAGAGCAAAGCACTAATAAGCTAGAATTAAATGAGAAAATGAACGATCCTACTTCAGGACTTAGCGTTTTAAGTGCTATAACAAGCTCTGATTTAAAAGCGCTAGCAGATGGAAGCATTGACAATGATTTTGGAACATTTAAATATACGCAAGTAATTGATGTTCCAGAAGCCCAAGTAGTATATGAATCAGACCCAGACAACTTATTTACAGAAAAAGACGATTTGCCAGCAGAGTATCTAAAGTTTCCAACAGCCAAATTTGCCTACACATATAAGATATCTTTCTCGCCAGCATTAAAAAGCGATCATAACACTGGCTCAAATGGATATCTAGAAGATGTAAAAGGCAAAAAGCTAACTTTGCTTGGAAAAGAATACAAGATATTAAAAGCAAATCATCAAACTGGTAATTCGATTTCATTGACATTAATGGCTGGAGCTCAAACAGACATTTTAGAAGAAGGAGCAACAAAAACATATACTATCTCTGGAAAGGATTATGAAGTTACTGCCTCAACAATTACCACTTCAGAAGTTCAGTTTGTTATAAATAATGAATTAACTTCTACATTAACAGAAGGAGATACATATAAATTAACAGACGGAACAGAAATTGGAGTATCTGATATTATGGAAAATGAAGCAGGAGAAGCAGCAGGAGGAGATAAAACAGAATTCTCAATTGGCGCGCAAAAGGTTGTTATTGATGATACTTCTACAGGTAATAAGGCTTTTGACGCAACAGTAACAATTGGCTCAGAAGAGTTAAGTTATGTTAAAGGAGATATTATAACAAGCAGTGATGGTGGAACAGCTTCAGGAGCAGATGTAAAAATCAGCGATATCAAAATCCAGTATAACGCATCTCAAAGCTTATATATTCCAAAAGGAAAAGGATTATCAGAAGTAGCAGATAAAGTAGAAGGCGAAACAGGAAATGTATTCTTAAATGGATTTGACATTACATTTGAAGGATTTGAAACACCAGTAACAGAAGAGATAAGGCTAAGCCCATCTGGAACCAATGCATATAAATTATCATGGAAAAACAAGAATGGACAAGAGTACAATGAAGAAGTATTCGCAAATAGCGGAAGCACAGTGCAATTAGGAGCGTATTCTGGAGGATATAAGCCATTAGTCTTAAATGAGAGTGGAGCAATCGCTAAAAATGACTATTTCATTGTATCGAAGAATGCGTATTCTCATATAATGAAGTTTACATCTTTTAACACTGCTAACAACGTAACAAAGATTAAAGATACAGCAAGCGGCGGAAGCACTTACGAAGTTACAATGACTGCAACAGGAGGAGGAAGCACTGGCAATTTAAACTTAGATGGAAATACATTTAAATTAAATGCTTCAGCAAGTGGAGACCAGATATTTGTAGATATGGATGGCAGCGGTGCTGTAGATGCAACGGGTGTAGTAGGAGAGGGAGCAGTAAGCGGAGGAGTAACAACAGATTGTCCAGGAACGCCTTCATCATCATACGGATTAGTAACACAATACGAAGCATGCCTGTCATTTGAAATTGCAACAACGCAATTAGCAAATGTTACAATAAGGTTAACAACTGAAAAAACAGAGAATACAAAATATAACACAACATCTGTAACAATGAAATGGGACTCATCTAACTCAAGATTAGACATAACTAATCTTTCTGGATTACCATGGGACTTTGGAGCAGCAGGCGGAATACAGGTAGATGATGAAACAAACTACGAGTTTTATGACGGTTTCGGAACAAAAGGTTACTGGAAAAAACCAACAACAGGGCAGCAGGAATTTAAATGGACATACCCAGACTCTCAGGTTACAGGAGCTGTATTCTATAAGTCTGGAGTAACTTCAAGTTCTGCAACAGGCGGAGTTAAAACAGCAGAGATTGTAAGAATAGATGTTGGAGCAGCTGTACTTGATACAGATCCATCTGTATTGGGAAAAGAAACAACTCAAAATGTGATTGCAGTTGGAGGTCCAGCTGTAAATAGAGCAGCAGCAGTCTTATTAGGAAAGACATATCCAAGCTATGGCGCAGCTTCTGGAATTCCAGAAAATGCAGCTGTTGTAAAGCTTGTTGAAAATGGAGCCAATGTAGGAATGGTTGTTGCTGGATGGAGTGCGCAAGATACGCAAAGAGCATCTAGAGTTGTAGCTAACTACGATAAGTACGCAAACTTCAAAGGAAAAGAAGTCAAGGTTACAGGTACAAGCTTAACAGATATGGTTGTTAGCGCAGTAGTCTAAAACTAAATTTTTTTTAGACTACTGCGCTAACAACCATATCTGTTAAGCTTGTAAAACTAAATTTTTTTTTTTTTTTTATTTTCATTTTCTATATATTTTTTATCATATGGTATAGTCACAAAAGAAAAAAAATTTAAATTCTTCTCAAAATTAAAGCAATATGGTTGAGTTTTTTAAGAATAACAGAGCTTATATTGCAATTATCCTAATCTATTCCTACCTTCTAATTCAAGGCTTAAGCAATAACTATTTCTGGGATGATGAGGCTAATACTGCCTTATTTGCAAATAATATAATAAAAACAGGCCTTCCTTATGCATGGGATCAAAGGAATATTATTGCCTTTAGAAATGGTGAAGAGCTTAATAATAACCTAGTTAATGGATATATGCCCCCTTTGCAGTATTACATTGGAGCATTATCTTTCTCAATTTTTGGAGTTTCAACCTTTTCAGGCAGATTTATTTTTGTTTTATTTGGCTTAGCATCATTAATCATATTCTTATTGATTTTAAAGCAGGGATTTAATAAAAAAATAAGCCTTTTTGCTATGGTAATTTTATCATTTTCTGTTTCATTTTTATTATTTACAAGGCAAGCAAGGTATTACTCATTAACAATATTCTTCTCATTATTAGCTTATTATTTTTACAAAAGATATGTTAAGACAGGAGCAAAGAAGAATCTGATTTACCTAGTTATTGCTCTAATTTTTTTATTTTACAGCAATTTTATAATGTGCCTTGCTTTTATAGCATCTTTAATCATAATTCATTTTGTGTTTTATTTTAATAAGGAAAAAATTAAAGAGCTGTTTATTCCATCTATTGTATTTTTATTAGCAGCTCTTCCTTATATCTTTTATGCAAAGCCATATTCAAAAAACGTTGTTTCATCCTCTCCTTATTTAATTGACAAATTAGTTTTATTATTAAGAAACTTCAGGGAATTAAATACGTATCAGTGGTTTCCATGGATGCTCTTTATCTTGTTGGTGTTTTTCCTTGTTTATAGAAAAAGTTTATTAGAAATAAGCAAAGAAATATTTTTATTGATAATCTCTTATATATTTATCATTACAATTTCGTCTCCCCAGCCCGTTTCAATTACGCAGTTTGCTGATGTAAGATATCTTCTATTATTGCTTCCGTTTATTTCAATGCTAATTGCTTTGGCATTGTTCTTTTTGTGGGGGAAAAGCAAGATTATTTCAATAGCAGCATTAGCATTGTTATTATCCACAAATATCCTAACCATAAACCCATTAAAACCAGAGCTTAGATTTGATCTTGTTAACTATTTATATGAAATACATAATGACAGAACAACATCTTATGAAGCAGTAGATTTATATTTGAAACAAAATGCCAAGCAAGATGACAGCATTTTGATATTCCCAGAATATATGAGAGTTCCGATTATATTCTATACAGGAAGCTATATTAAAGTATGCTGCCAGCTAAATAAAAAAACAAAGCTTCCAATTAAAGAAATTGAATTATTGGATAAAGATATTTTTATTGAAAATGCTGTTCCTGACTGGATAATAGCATTTGGCCCTTATGGTACAGAGCTTTCATCCTTTATGATAAACCAATATTCAAAAAATGGAATTGAATACAATAAGGATATGATAAATGTGTATTGGGCAGATGAAACCTATCCAGAGATATTATTCCACAGGTATAAAGAAAAAGTAGATTTTAATCCTGAAAAAGAAGGGATTTTTATTTTTAAGAGAGTTAAAATTTAATTCTATAAAACTTTTCCAAAGAAAATATTATGCTTGCTTCTGGTTATCTTTAATTTCACCATGCCTTTTTTATAACAGTTTGGCACAGAAATATTTCTATTATCTGCTGCAGCTATTTTCTCATTCTTAAATCTTCCATCACATATAATATTAGCTTTAATTATATTTCCTTTCTTAAAAGGCTTTAGAAGACTTTTGGTCTTTACTATATCAAAATCAAATTTGGTAACTATTAAACTTATCTTATATTTATCCTCAAGGCTCTTTAATCTCTTATAGAATTCATCCATAGGTAAAGCCTTAACAGGTTTTCTTCCAAACCTGTACTCTAAGAAGTTCTGTATGCCAATATATTTATTGTATTTTCCTTTTAGATTTTTATAAAATTTGATAATATCTTCTATGTCTTCATTATTAATGCCCAGTATTAATACAGGAGCAATTAAAAGATCGCATTTATTTAGTATATAACTGCATAATTCCTTTATGTTATCAGGATTATAGTTGCATCCTGCGATATGCTCTGCTTTTTTCTTATTTAATGAATTAATGCTTAGGTTAAACCTAGTCAGGCCTGCCTTAACCATCTCATCTATAATTTTTTTGCTTAATAAAGTGCCGTTTGTATCAATAGAGATAACCTTAACATTATTTATTTTCTTTATATCCTTAATCAAATATTTTAAGTAAGAATAGAAAAATGGTTCTCCCTGGGAAGCTATATGGATTTCTATATTATTGCATTCTTTATATTCTATTACTTTCTTTAATTCCGCAATTAAATATTCCTCCTCCACAACAAATTCAGTATTTCTTTTTTCCTGGTCTACACTGCAATAAATGCAGCTTAAATTACAGCCTGTTATTGGCTTAACCTCAATCAGATTTGTATTGCGGTCAATTATCCCGAAAGAGTTATTTCCTATTAAAGGGATTCTGCTGTTTTTATGTATGTAAACTGCTTTCTTGCCGGTTAGTTTGCTCTTCAGCTCATTAAATCCCCTTTCCAGCAGTAAATTAAATTTATTCCTGGCTGATTTCTCATTTATATTTTTAAAATTAATATAATTAGTTCCAATATCAAAATCATCTATCTTCCTTAGCTCATCTTTATCTATAGAAAAATAAAAGTATTTAAGAAAATCTATCCTTATCTTGTTATTTTCCTCAACAAAATTCAAGTCATTAAATTCTAGTTTTGCCATATATTTTATTTATCTATATTAATATTTAAATATATATTTTATTTTATATATCTTGTTTAATATAAAAATGGTTAAAAAGCAAAAATATTATTGTCTTATGGCAAAAATATTAAAAAACTGCTGGGAATTTATTAAATGTTCTAAAGATATAAAGGAGAATTGTGATGTTTATAAAACAGAGTCTGGAAAAGAGTGCTGGCTGTTGGTTGATGTTGATAAAGGAGGTCCTGCAGCTAAATGCAGCTGTTTTAATTGTGAGTGGTATAAAAAATTCAACTAGTATTAGCTAAATTAGTTAATACTATTTCATCTTGATAATATTTAAATATACCCTTATCTTTTTATAATTTGGGGAAGATGGACATTAAAATTACTTATGAAACTCTTTTTGAAATTTTAAGAAGAGAAAAGAGCAGAGAGGAATTGCAGAAATTAGATGAAAATTTTTTCTCTAATATTGTCGACTATTTAAAAGAAAAAGAAGAATTCGCAGTAAAAGGAAAAAGCAATCCGGATTTATTTTCCTTTGAAGATGAAAAAAAAAGTGATAATCAGCTGTTAAATATCAAAAGAATAATAAAAGAGCTGTATGAAAGAAGGGAGAAAAAAATTATTAACATTGCTTTGAACAAGTCAAAAACCTCTTCTAATTTAATAGATACTTCTGCATTGCTGCCAGAAGAAAAACTAATGTTCGAAGAGCTAATTAAAAATTTGGATAAGTATAGACTAGGCATATTAAATAATATCCTGCAGAATAAGCTGCCAAATCTAAAAGGAGAAAGATTAAGGGAAGAGGGGAATATAGTTAATAGAGGGGATATAGAAAAAGAAGAAACAAAAGAAGACTTAGAAACAGAAGAGGAGAATAATAGAAAAGTTGTAAGATTTTTACATCCTGTTCCTAAGTTTGTCGGGCCTGAGCTGGAAATATACGGCCCTTTCGAAGCAGAGGAAATTGCTGCTCTTCCAAGTGAAGTCGTAAGAGTTCTGGTTGAGAAGAAAAGGGCAGAAGAGATAAAGAGTGAGTAAAGTGGATCCTAACAAATCGCACTATGTTTCTGTAACTGGAATTATTATCAGAGATGGAAAATTCTTGATAACTAAGAGATCCAATAAAGAAAAAGCCTTTCCTGGCTTATGGACAGTTCCAGGTGGAAAATTAGAATTGAATGACTATTCCAATAGAAATGCAGATACTTCTGCAGGCCAATGGTATAATATAGTTGAAGATTTATTGAAAAGAGAGGTTAAAGAAGAAACCAATCTAGAGATTAAAAATATAAAATATTTAACAAGCCTAAGTTTTATAAGGCCGGATAATATTCCTGTCTTTACAATAAGCATGTATGCAGAGCATCTTAATGGAGAAGTAAGGCTAAATAAAGAAACAACAGACTATAAATGGATAACCTTAGAAGAAGCTAAAAACTATGATTTGATTCCAGGAATCTATGAAGAATTGGTAATGCTAAGCAGGATTTTAAAAGGAGAGCAAATTGAGAGATGGGATAAAAATTTAGTATAACTAAAAAAGAAAGAAAGAGATAATAAAAGTCGATTATATCATTCTCCATAATAATCTCTAATCTCTTCCATTACCTCTTCAAGTTTATTTGGGTTTGATGGTTTAAGGATAGAATTTAAATGTACATTGGCAATAGCAGTTTCAGATACATCTTCAAAATCACCTTTTAGATGAGATATTGCTATCTTGTAAGCATCTGAAAGAAGTATGTGATATTTCATACCTTCTAAACTTCCAGTCGGACTATTAGCAAGAAGAAAATTGTATTGAGATGTCCTGCTGAATTGTTCTATAATCTTTTGTTTAGTTTTTTCAGCATCTGAACCCCGTACGTAATACCCTGTACCAAAAGCAATTAATAGCGCTGCGATTCCAGTTAAAATTTTTTTATTCATTTTCATCACCTTTGTATATTTAACTTTGTAGTAGTAATGTGTGATTAATATTTAAAATATTTCATTATATTTTTTTATAAAAACGAAATATTTATATATTTATTAGTAATTATAAAAAATATGCCTTATAAAATTGATTTATACGACAAAAAGGTATTGTACGAATTAGACAAAAATTCTGCAATTAGCCTTCCTGAATTATCTAAAAAATTGAAGAGATCTAAACAATTCGTTCTTTACAGAATGAAAAAGCTTGAAGAAGAAGGCATTATTACAGGATATCATGCAATAATTGATATGTCAAAGTTAGGATATTTCACTTTTAGGGTTTATTTCAAATTCCAGCAGATGACAAAAGATGAAGGAAAAAAATTTGTTGAGCATGTTAGAGAAAAATTAACACAAGTATGGACAATAACTTCTATGCATGGAAAATGGGATTATGCATTATTTCTTGGAGTAAAAAAAATTTCTGAATTTCATATAATCTGGAACGACATAATGCTTATTTATAAGAAAAATATTAAGAATTACAATGTTGCAGTTTATGCTCCTATCTACAACTTTAATAGAAAATTTTTTTTAGATATTACTACAGAATCTATCCAAAGAGTCTATGGTGCAGGTGAAAAAGAAGAAATTGATGAAATAGATTTTAAAATAATTGAGGAATATGCAAATAATGTTCGTCAGTCTTCTTTAGAAATGGCTAAAAAATTAAAAATATCTCCCGATACAGTAAGAAACAGAATAAAAAATCTAGAAAAAAAAGAAATTATTGTTGGCTATAAACTAGGTCTTAATTTAGAAAAATTAGATTACGTTTCTTATAGAGTTGATCTCCAATTAACCTCTACAGAAAGAAATAAAGAACTTTTTGAATATTGTAAGCAACACAAAAATATATATCAGATTAATAAAAGCATAGGCGGAGCAGATTTTGAGATTGAAGTTATTGTAAAAAATTTAAATCATCTTATAGATTTAATTGATGAATTAAAAACAAAATTCAAAAATGTTATTAATGATGTTGATTATTTTGGGTTTTCAACATTCCATATTTTGAAATATATACCTGATTAAATTTTTATCATAAGCTTTATAAATAAAATCTTGTTCTCTTTCTTCTTATGAAACTGCCTAAACTAGTCAATAGATACTGTCCATTTTGCAGGAAGCATACAGAGCATAAAGTAACGCAAAGTAAAAAGAAAGCTCCTAGCAGCCTTAGCAGAGGCTCTAAATATAGAGCTAGAAAGAGAGGCCTGGCAAGAGGAATGGGATCCATGGGAAGATATTCAAGGCCGCCAGTAGGCTCCTGGAAAAGATCAGGTAAAAAAAAGAGCAAAAAAACTGACTTAAGATATGAATGCAAGGTATGCAAAAAAACGCACATGCAGAGAAAAGGGATAAGAGCTAAAAAGGTGGAGTTCAAATAAAAATGAGACAAATAAGAGAACCAAATTCAAAATTCATAAAGATAAGGTGCCCTAAATGCAAGAATGAGCAGATAATATTTGGCAAAGCCTCTACTACAATTAAATGCCTTGTCTGCGATAAAATCCTTGCAAAGCCAACAGGAGGAAAGGTCAAGGTTAAAGCCCAGATTCTTGAGGTATTGGAATAATGATTTATAGAAAAAAAGGATTTCCAGAAGAAGATGACCTAGTTTTCTGCACTGTAACAAAAATCCAGTATAATTCTGTTTTTGTCAATTTAGATGAATACGATAAGCAAGGAATGATTCATATTAGCGAGATTTCTCCAGGAAGGATAAGGAACATAAGGGATTTTGTCAAGGAAAATAAGAAAATTGTTTGCAAAGTGCTGAGGATTAACGAAGAAAAGGGCTATATTGACTTATCATTAAGAAGAGTCACAGAAACGCAAAAAAGAATCAAAATAAGCGAGATGCAGCAGGAGCAAAAGGCAGAGAAAATACTGGAGATCCTTTCTAAAGATTTGAATATTGAATTAAAAAAAGTATATGAAGAGGTAAGTGAAAAAGTATCTTCAATCTATCCCAATCTAAATGCTTGTTTCGAAGATATAGCAAATGATAAGTTTAGTCTGGAAGAGCTGAAAATAGATAAAAGAATATCAAAAAATCTGACAGAATTAATCAAACAGAGGATTAAGCCAAAGAAAATTGAAATTAATGCGCTTTTTTTTTTGCAGAGCTATAAACCAGAAGGAGTAGATGATATTAAAAAAATTTTAAAAAAAGTAGAGAAGGATGGAGAGGTTATTTATGAGGGAGCGGGAAAATATAAAATCACAGTTACCTCAGAAGATTATAAAAAAGCAGAAAAAATCTTAAAAAAAATAGAAAATAACGCTTCAGAATATATTAATGAATCCGGGGTTATTGGAAAATTTATTAGAAAATGAAGCATATCCTTAAATGCCCTAAATGCGGAAAATATACCTTAAAAGATACTTGCTGTGAAAAAACAATCAGGGCTGTTCCAGCAAAATATTCTCCTGAGGATAAGTATGCTTCCTATAGAAGAATGGTAAAAAGAGAGATTAAAGAAATAATATAATAATAAAATGGGAAACGGCTGGAAGATTATAAAAAAAATTAATAAATTGCCTAAGCTAAATAATCCTATATTAATTGAAGGATTGCCAGGAATAGGCAATGTCGGAAAGGTAGCAGTTGATTTTATAATTGAAGAATTAAAAGCAAAAAAGATTTTTAGTTTTTTTTCTTATTCGTTTCCCCATTCTGTTTTTATCAATGAAAATAACCTTGTTGAGCTTCCTTCAATAGAAATTTACTATAAGGCTTTTAATAATAAAAATATGAATGACTTATTATTATTAGCTGGAGATATCCAGCCAGTTGATGAGGTTAACTCTTATGAATTCTCAGATAAGGTTCTTGAGGTAGTAGAAGAGCTTAATGGAAAAGAAATAATAACTTTAGGAGGGATTGGCCTGCCAAATATACCAAAAAATCCAAAGGTTTACTGCACTGGAAATGATAAAAAATTAATCAAGGAATTTGATATGGTCAATACAAATCTTTATGGAGTTATCGGCCCAATAGTAGGCGTATCTGGCTTATTGCTTGGATTAGCAAAAAAAAAAAAAATACCAGCTGTATGCTTATTGGCCGAAACCTTTAATCATCCGATGTATCTTGGTGTAAAAGGGGCAAAGCAAATCTTAAAAATACTGAATAAAAAATTAAAATTAAAGATTAACTTTAATGAATTGGAAAAGGAGATTTCAAAAATCGAGTCAGAGATGCTGAAAAAGACAAAGGAGTTTGAATCTGTTTCTAAGAGATTGGCCTTGAAAAAGCTGAAAGACAGAATCGGAGAAGAAGCAGATTATATAGGATAGAATCAAAAAGTATATAAATATCTTATTCTTGGAAAAAGTAAAAAGGGGATGGAAAATTAGAATAACTAAAATAAAAGCCAGGCAAATTCTTGATTCCAGAGGAGAGCCTACTGTTGAAGCTGAAGTCCATACTAATGTTTCTGTTGGAATAGCATCTGTTCCAAGCGGAGCTTCAAAAGGAATATATGAAGCATTAGAGCTT